>ERZ857785.3194-NODE-3194-length-12698-cov-3.233963_pt1 | contig 12698 bp, 17 predicted proteins | sample MGYA00519763_ERZ857785 | MGnify/ENA primary metagenome ERZ857785 (study PRJEB31778, sample SAMEA3449365) | human gut metagenome | biome: human gut; feature: human-associated habitat; material: faeces | place: United Kingdom | collected 2010/2012 ... | reverse complement strand
ATGGGCGTATGCTCGGCGTTGAGGACGATGCAGTGCTCGTTGTAATAGACGTACGGGGAATACTGCAGATACCAGCTGCCGCTGTCCAGCTCAAGGGGGATGATGCGGTGGTTCTGCCGGGCGGGATGGTTCATGCGGCCCGCGTAGCCCTCGTTTTCCGCGCACAGGGCGCACTTGGGGTAGCCGGACTGCGGCGCGAGCTTGGCCGCGGCGATGGCGCGCGGGTCCTTCTCGGGCTTGGAGAGGTTGATGGTGATGTCCAGCTCGCCGTATTCGCAGGCGTAGGTCCACTTTTTGTCCTTCGCGATGCGGTCGCGGCGGATGTAGTTGGTGTCCTGGCTGAAGCGGTAGAACCAGTCGGTCGCCTTCTGCGGGGAGATCTGGTAGAGCGTATGGAAGCAGGTGCGGACCTCGTGCGGCCGGGGCGTCAGCACCCCCATGAGCTTCGTGTCGAACAGATCGCGGTACACCACGCCGTCCTCCTTCAAAACGCCTGTCTCATGTGCATAATCAAGCAGGGCATCCAACGTCTCTTCCAGTGAAATCTCCCCGTATGCGCCCTGCGGTTCTTCATATTCATCCAGTCCCAGAACCTCGAGAATCTGATTCGTCGCGTAAATGCGATCCGACTCCTGAAGAAGCCCCGTATTGACTCCGTACTGTACTAAATTTCTGATTGCTTCATATACTGCCATACCCCATCCTCCTGACTGAAAAACGACCTTGCTGTTTCATTCTTATCCTTTTATCATTATAACTTTAGCTGCCCGTATACCATTGCGCCACCTTATCTCATGGCATTTTCGGTTCCAAAAATGCCTGCCCATAAACAGCCTCCACTCTCCTCCATGCCGTCCTTTTTAATCCGTCCGACTTTGTGTCCTTTTCTTACAAATTTCATAACTTTTCCAATTTTTATCATTTTATAGATGAATAATTCAAGCGATTATATTATAATAATTTTAGGAGTGATATGTTATGAAGGGAATTGATATAAGTAATAATAATGGAAGTATAGATTTTTTTAAAGTAAAAAATTCTGGAATTGAAGTTGTGATTATAAAAGCTACAGAGGGTATAGATTGGATTGATTCTAAATTAGATGTATATTATAATTCTGCACTAAATGTAGGACTTAAAATAGGATTTTATCACTTTATGTCTGAAAAAACAAATCCTTCAAAACAGGCACAGGATTTTTTTTATGCTATAAAAGGGAAAAACTTTTCAATTTCTCCTTGTCTTGATATTGAAACTAATAACTATAAAAGAAGTTCAAAAGAAATAACTAATAGATGTTTAGAATTTATTAAAAGATTAAAAGAACTTACAGGATTAGATTCTATTATATATACAAGTGGCTATTTTGGAAGGGACAATTTAGATAGTAGAATAAAAAATTATAAAGCTTGGATAGCTCATTATGGAGTAGAAACTCCAATGGAAACAGGCTTTAAAAATGTTGTAGGGCATCAGTATACTGAAACTGGAAGAATATCCGGAATAAATGGAAATGTAGATTTAAATAATTTTAATAATGGGATATTCATAAATGAAATCGTACAAGCAGTTGGAAAAATAGCAGAATTACAAGGATTATGTAATTCTATTTTAAAAACAGATTTAAAGATAGATAATATTTGGGGAGAGCAAACTAATAATGCAGTAAAAAAACTTCCTCTTTGTGGCTTGTTATATGTTCAAAGAGAATTAACTACTTGGGTACAGCTTAGATTAGGAGAAACAGCAGATGGCATTTTTGGAATTAAAACCGAAAGAGCAGTGAAAACTTGGCAAAGAGATCATAATATTATGGTAGATGGTATAGTAGGGTACAATACTTATAAAAGTTTAGCTCTAGCATAAAAGTTTATAATAAAAAATCGGATTGTAAGTTTATCTTATTCATCCGATTTTTTTCTTTTTTCTAAGAATTCTGTTATATATTTTTATTTTACAAATTTTGCATCAATTAGATACTAAAAAAATTAATTTTAGGATATAATATAATAAAAGGAGATGATAATAATGAAAAAGTTTATTTTTACTGGAAGAGGCTCAGCATTTTTAACAAGTGAAGGAAATACAAGTTGCTATTTAAAAGATGAAAAGAATTTTCTTCTTATAGATTGTGGAGAAACTGTATTTTCAAAACTTAAAGAATATGACTTAATAAATAAAAGCTATGAAAAATTTATAGTATGTTTAACTCATCTTCATCCAGACCATGCAGGGAGCTTAGGTTCATTAATCTTTTATATGTATTATATCCAAAATGTAAAAGTATTAATCATTTATAAAGATAAAGAAAAATTATTTTCTTATTTAGATTTAATTGGAGTTAGTAGAGAGATGTATGAAATAACTTCAAAAGATGAAGAACTTGTAAATGTTTTAGGGATAAAAAAGATAAGTTTTATAAAAACAAATCATGTTAAAAATATGTCTTCATATGGTTTCTTATTTGAAGGTGAAAAAGGAAAAATAATTGTATATACAGGTGATACTAATAAATTCCCCATTGATTTAAAAAATACAAAGCTTAATATAGAAAGAATTTACACAGAAGTTTCTTATAATAATTATGAAGGCAATCCACATTTATATATAGAAGATTTAAAAAAAGTTATTCCAAATGAATATAGAGAAAAAACCTATTGTATGCATATTGATGACTATAGATTAATTGATGCTATAGAAGAAAGTAAAATGAATGTAGTAACTTGTGATTAAATAGGACAGCTAGAAATGGTTTTAGAAAAGAAAAAATTAAATTTAAAAAATCCTATAGTGGAAGTTAGTATAGTATATTTATTGTGGCTTAGAGCTGGAATTATTGATGAATATAAACTTTATAATTTAATATTAAAAGTTTTTAGGTTAAAACAAAATTTTTTAATAAATTATATTTTAAATGCAGATAACATTTATTACACCTTTCTTTTTATAGTTGTAATAATACTTGCAGGTATAATGATTTTTGACAGCTCTTTTGAAGATATGGGATTAAAAAGTAATAATATAAATAAAGAAGTAAAATCACTTTTAAAATTTATAATTATTTTTATAGCAAGTTTTACTTTAATAGCTCAGTTAATAGGTGGGTATAGATTAAAATTTTCATATATAATTCAAACAATAATAACACAATTTTGTTTTGTAGCATTAGTAGAGGAGAGCGTTTTTAGAGGATTTATATGTAATAAATTATTTAAAAATGTAAAGAGTAAAAAGACACTATATATTATGTTTATAGTTTCAGCTTTTTTATTTTCTTTTATGCATTTGCCTTCTTTTCTAAAAAGTGGAGTAAGCATTAATTTTTTTCAAATAATAAATAGGCTTTTTAATCCTTTTATAATGGGTATATGGTTTGGAATTATGTATTATTCTAAGAAGAATTTATATATTTGTATATTATGGCATGGAGCATATAATTTAATATTTAGTTTTGTATTTGGTAAAATCCAATCTATATGTTATATGATATTTATTATAATATCTATTATTTATTTAATGAAAACTATAGAACAATCAACTGTTAAAAAAGATGAAATATGATATAATAAATTTACCATATATTTTGAATATTTAAAGAATAAATGGTTATAATTATTTAAAAGAAAGGTGTGATTTTTATGAAAAAGGGTTTAAGTAGTTTTATTTTAACAGGTTTATCATTTCTTATTGTAACTTATATACTTCCTAATATGTATATTTCAGGAGCATTTAGTTTAATTGTACTAACTCTTTTCTTTGGAATATTAAATTCCTTAGTTAAACCTGTTCTTCAACTTTTATCTTTACCAATAACAATATTGTCTCTTGGATTATTTTCCTTTGCAATAAATGCAATAATACTAAAATTAGCCTTTATGATAGTTCCAGGAGCTCATATAACAGGAGTTTTTACGACAATAATAGCAGCCTTTTTAATATCATTGGTAAATTCTGCCTTAGAGGCAATATTTAAAGATTAAAAAAGGGAGAACTTTATGGAAAGGATAAATATACTTGTAACATTAAATGGAAAATACCTTAAACAGCTTTTTGTTCTTATAAAATCAATATCAATTTCAAATAAAGAAGAGCTTTTTAATCTTTATCTTATATATGAAGATTTTTGTAAAGAAGATTTTGAAACTATAAATATTCTTAAAGAGCAAAATAAAAACTTTAATATTATACTAATGAAAATGGAAGATGATGTTTTAAAAGATGCTCCTACTATGAAACGTTATCCTAAAGCAATGTATTATCGTATTTTTGCTGCAAAAATACTTCCAAAAGAAGTAGAAAAGGTATTATATTTAGACCCAGATATAGTAATAATAAATTCATTAAAAGAACTTTATAATATGGACTTTGAAGGAAACTATTTTATAGGATGTAGTCATATAAGAAAAACTTTAAAGGATTTTAATAAAATAAGGCTTAGAACAAAAGAAAATATAGAATATATTAATAGTGGAATGTTGCTTATGAATTTAAGTGTACTTAGAAAGGTTCAAAAATATGAGCATGTTATAAATTACATAAAAAAATATAAAAATAATTTGTGGCTTCCAGACCAAGATATTATAAGTGCATTATATGGTACTAAAATAAAAATTGTTGATTATATGAAATATAATTTAAGTGATAGAATGTTATTTTTAAATAATTATGAAGTATTAAATGGAAAAGAAAAAGTAGATTTAGATTGGATTAAAAAAAATACTGTAGTAGTTCATTATTGTGGAAAAAATAAACCCTGGAATGATAATTATAAAGGAATTCTTGATTGTTTTTACAATAAAATAGAAAACACTATAAAGTGTTCTTAGGAGAAAAGATATGAAAGCTTACGAAAGATTATTAAAATATGTTAAAATTTATACAACTTCAGATAAGGAAAGTAAAACTGTACCGTCAACTTCAAGGCAATTTGATTTAGCAAAGATTTTAGTTAAAGAAATGAAGAATATAGGTATAGAAGATGTAAAAGTAGATGATAAGTGTTATGTTTATGGATATATTAAAGCAACAAAGGGATATGAAAACAAGCCTTCTATAGGGCTTATAGCTCATATGGATACAGCCCCAAGTGCTTGTGGAGAAAATGTTAACCCTAAGATTATAGAAAATTATAATGGAGAAGATGTAATTCTTAAAGAAGGAACTGTTTTATCTGTAGAAAAGTTTCCACATTTAAAAAAATTAAAGGGAAGAACTTTAATTACAACTGATGGAAATACTCTTTTAGGAGCAGATGATAAAGCAGGAATTGCAGAAATTTTAACAGCTTGTGAGCATATCATAAATGAAAACATACCTCATGGAAAGATATGTATAGCCTTTACTCCAGATGAGGAAATTGGAAGAGGTGCAGAAAATTTCAATGTAAAAGAATTTGGAGCAGATTTTGCATATACAATAGATGGGGGAGAAGAAGGAGAAATATCTTATGAAAACTTTAATGCAGCTTCTGCTAAAGTAGAAATTCATGGAGTTTCTGTTCACCCAGGCTCAGCAAAAAACACAATGATAAATGCTTTATATGTGGCTATGGAATTTAATTCTATGCTTCCAAGTTGTGAAAGACCTGAATATACAGAAAACTATGAAGGATTTTATTACTTAGAACAAATGGAAGGAAATACAGACAAAGTCTCTATGAGTTATATTTTACGTGACCATGATAGTTTAAAGTTTCAAAACAAGAAAGATATAATGATAAAGGCTTCAAAAATTATAAATGAAAAATATGGTGAAAACACAATAGTTGTTCATATAAAAGACCAATATAAAAATATGATAGAGCATATAAAACCTTGTATGCATTTAATAGATAATGCAAAATATGCTATGGAAAAATTAAATATAACTCCAATTATTGAACCAATTAGAGGTGGCACAGATGGAGCAACATTAAGTTATATGGGACTTCCTTGTCCTAACTTAGGAACTGGAGGGTATGCTTATCATGGAGAATATGAACATATAACTGTAGAGGGCATGGATATTTCTACAAACATTATAATAGAAATTTTAAAATTATATGCTAAAGGTTAGAAGGAGTGTTTTATGGAGAAGATGTTAGATGGATTATTATAAAGTTTTAGGAATTGATGAAAATGCAACTAAAGAGGAAATACAAAAAGCCTATGATTTGCAAGTTAAAAAATATAAAGAAGAAGTTGTAGATGAAAGAAGAGCTGAACAATTTTTAAATCTTTTTAAAGAAGCATATGATGAATTAATGGAAAAAAAGAAATATGAAGAAATGTTTAAAGAAAAAGACACTTTAGAAGAAAGTAAAATAGATAATTTTCAGGAAAGTAAAGAAAATAATGATTTACATTATACAACTTCTTCTTATGATAATGATTATTTAAATGAAAACTTCAATTTAAACATGTTAGTTCCTACTTCTGGAAACGAAAGTGTTTATAAAGCTTTTATGAAAAAGATGATCTTAGATGATTCTGTTGAAACAACTTATAGAAATTGTGGTATTACTGTATTATCTCCAGATAGAGAAATTACAGACCATATGACTAATGTATGTAAAAATTTTGGATTATCTTACGAAATAATTGATCCAACTGATAAAACTTCAATTGGTTTAAACCCATTTGTTTATGACAATCCAAGCAAAATAGCTGTTACTATTTCTTCTGTTTTAAAAGCTATGTATAATAATACACACAGTGAAATCGAAGAAGCTTATAGAGATGATGCTGCAATTCAAGCTATTGAAAATGTTACAATTCTTTTAAAAGAAATGTACCCTAGAATGAATGAAGGAATATTACCAAACTTAGAAGATATGCTTAAAATGCTTACAAACTTTGATTTAGTTGAAAAAATGTGCGAAATTCTATGTCATAATGAAGAGTTAAAAGAAAAATATAGTTTACAAATTGCTTACTTTAAAAAGCATTTTTATAAAACAGGTTCTGGAAGAGACGAAACAGAAAAATATGTATATTCAGCAGTTACTCAATTAGATAGTTTATTAAGATTACCTGGTGTAAGATCTATCTTATGTAATAGACACAATAATTTAGATTTTGATAAAATGTTATCAGATGGAAAAATAGTTTTTGTTTGTACTAGACGTGGTGATTTAGGAGCTACATCTCATAAAGCCTTTGGATTATTCTTCTTAATCTCAATGCAAAATGCAGTATTAAGAAGACCAGGAACTGAAAAATCTAGAGTACCTAACTTCATGTATATAGATGAATTTCCAGATTTTATATGTAAAGCTACTGAACCAATCTTTACAATGTATAGAAAATACAAAATTGGTACAACAATTTCAGCACAAAACTTATCTCAACTTGAAACACCAACTGAAAGAGAAAACTTTAGACAAGTTATTTTATCAAACTGTGCAAGTAAAATATTTACAGGTGGTGGAACAGTAGAAGATTTACAATGGTGGGAAGTTCAATTAGGCCAACATAGAGAATGGGATATGTCAAATTCAATAGACTTTGATAAAATGAAATATGAATCAAAACATGGTGGCGTTAGTTGGAAATTTATTCCTAACTTTAAAGTTGGTAAATTACAAACTTTGGGAACTAAAGATTGTGCATATCTTATAAGAGCCTCTAATGGAAAACCTCTTGCTGGTCAAGGTAAATTAAATTTCTTAGAATCTAAATATAAAGAACCTAAGAAAATAAAAACTTTTGATTTTGGAAAATATTCTGATAGAGTTACAAGTGATATTGAAATTGAAGATGATACTCCAACTAAAAAGAAATTTGATTTAAAAAATTTAGATTTTAAAGATGAAAGAAATGAATTTAATCCAGTTCAAACAGATGTAACTGATTCAGATTATTTATTTGATAATGAAGATGCAATAGTTGTTAATTTAAATAATAAAAATAAAAAGAAAATGTAATTTACACATTTTCTTTTTTTATATCATAATTCCTAATGTATCTATAACTACACCAACAATAACACCAATTGAATATAATAAAACTACAATTTTAATATTCTCTTTGATTTCGTTATTAGTCTTAAACAACACAGCTAGTCCAATTCCTGCTCCTGTTAATAAACCTGCCATCATACTTCCAAATGATATAACCTTTTGTAAATACATATTTGTAATAATTACTGATGCAGCACAATTTGGTATTAATCCTATTAATGCTGATACTAGTGGTCCAATTATTGGTTTATTTAATAGTAGATTTGCTATTGCCTCTTCACCAATGAAATGAACTATTGTATTTATAATAAATGAAATTATAATTATATATACAAATATATTTAAAGTATGATGTATTGAAGATTTTAAAATTCCATTTTCGTTACAATGACAATGTTCTTCTTCACATACTTGTTCAATATTTTCTTTTATTTTATTTTTTGTTAATACATTTATTACTAAATCAATTATAAATCCAGCAATCATTCCTATTACTAATTTTATTGCTAATATTTTTAAGATAATAATTGGAGATACTGCTTCAGATATAAATATTGGAAGCATTTCATCTGAGGTTGATAGATATACAGCAATTAGGGTTCCTAAAGTTATAACTCGTCCTGCATATAAATTAGTAGCAGATACTGAAAATCCACATTGTGGAAATATTCCTAATAAACTTCCAAAAAATGGACCCCATTTTCCTGATTTTTGTATGGTTTCTTTTGATTTATGCTTCATTTTATGTTCTATATATTCCATCAATAAATATGTTATAAATAAAAATGGTAATAATTTTATAGAATCAATTAATGTATCTAATATTACATCTAACATTTTTTTATTCCTCCCAAAATATTTGCATTTACTAGTTTAACATAAAATGCTGAACTTTGCAATATTTTTTATTACAAAATTCAGCACTCACTTATCTTCTTCTAAAGCATCCACAAAAACTACCATTGTTTCCATTGTTATTTGGAAATACATTTGCTCTTACTGCAATAGAATCATTTGATGTATTACAATTACATGAAACACTATTGTTGTTACTGTTTCTACCATTATTAGGGCAATTTGTATTAATTGTTAACAAATCATTTTCAACTCCGTTACATCCATTGCTACTTATTGTTAATAAATTTCCATTATCATTATTTGAAAATCCACCGTGTTATTGATAATAGTTGAGTTGAATTATTGTTATTATTTGAATTTTGATTTCTTTCTCTGCTACAACAATGTGATTCTTCTCTTCTATCGAGTTCTCTTAATATTCTGCACACTATATTTGTTAATACAGCTGTTATAAATGCTAATATAGTATATGCTATTGTTGCAACTAGATAAATTAGATTTCCTAATATAAATGTTACAACTAAAAATATTGCAAATATAATTGCAGCTACCAAAAACGGACATTTAAATATTTTTTGTAATGCAATTGATATAATTATTGTTGCTATTGGTAAAGCAAAAAATATAAGTAAATTAGTCATTTTTTTCTCCTTTCAGATTATCTTTTTTTGTAATTATAAAATTCAAATTTAAATTTTATAATTATTTTTTTACTATATTTTATGCTTTTTTCGATTATTTGTTACCTTTCATAATTTACACTAACTAAGAACAATCCTTGTGGTGGTAATGTTTTACCAGCCATTGCTCTATCTTTAGCTTCTATTATACTTTTTATTTCTTCTGGTTTGATTTTTCCACTTCCGACTTCTACTAATGTTCCAGCTATGATTCTTACCATATTATATAAAAATCCGTTACCTGTTAATTCTATATAAATTCTTTCATTTGGCATTTGTATAACCTTTGCACTATAAATTGTTCTAACACTACTTTTACTACTAGTTCCACTAGCTTTGAAAGATTTAAAGTCATGTTCTCCTTCTAAATATTTTGCACCTTCTTGCATTTTTCCTACATCTAATTTTATTGGGATATGTGTTTCTAAATTTCTATATATTGCTGATGGAATATCTGAATTATTTATAACATATCTATATGTTTTCTTTTTACAACTTAATCTACTATGAAATCTTTCTTCTACCTCTTCTGCTTTTAATATTCTAATTGATCTTTTTAAATTTGAATTTATTGCTATTGCTATCTTTTCTATTGGTATATTAGAATCGGTTTTAAAATTTGCAACTTGTCCTAATGCATGAACACCGGCATCAGTTCTTCCAGAAGCATTTAATTCTATTTCTTCTCCTGTTATAGTTTTTATTGCTTGTTCTATTGTTCCTTGTATATTTAGTTTATTTGGTTGTTTTTGCCAACCATTAAAATCTTTTCCGTCATATTCTATTGTTAGTTTTATATTTCTCATTTCTTACTCTCCGTTCACTTTCAGCTTATATCATTTTATTTTTTATTTACTTCATTAATAAGTCATTACAGCCTTATTACAGCCTTGCGAAAAAAATTATTATTCTTTCCAATTAAACCCATCAATAATTCCTTTTATGTATATTTTTCTTGTATATTTTTTTAATATTATTGACAATACCTTTTCTATAAAGTTTAATTCCATATCTATATCCTCCTTATGTTTATTGGAGATATCTCTTATTATATTTTACCATATTATGTTAAATAAAATAACTCCACTAGAAGATAGATATTATCTTGAATTTTCCTTGCCATTATTGAGTTGCACATTTCGACAATTTTCGACTTTTATTTTAAATTTTCTAATAATTTATCCATATATTCACTAGCTACATCTTTTTTTATATGTAGTTCTTTCTTTTTGCTATTAATATACTTTAAAACCTCTTCTATTTCTTCATGTTTTATATAACTTTCTATATTATTTAACATTTCTAATATTTCAGTATTGTTCATAATAACACCTCATTTGCCTAAATTTGAGTATATTATAACACAAATACCTATATTGTAAAATAGTTATCTTCAATTTAAGTCAAATCGCAGATAGTTAAAATCTTTATTACTTTCTTTTAAAATAGATATATTGGGAGGAGGTGATTAAGATGATACAAGTTAAAGTAAATGAATTATTAAAGAAACAAAAGAAGTCAAAATATTGGTTTGTAAAAAATATGGAAGGAGGTTATCAATCACTTACTAGAATGATGAATAATGAAACAAATAGTATTAAATTTGATACATTAGAAAAAATGTGTGATTTATTCGATTGTGAAATAGGAGATATTATTGTTAGAAAAAAAGGAAAAAGAAAAAATAAAGATAAAGGAAATAAAAAAGATGAGTAAATTAATGAAACAATATCAAGAATTTAAAAAAGAAGATCCAGATTCAATTTATATTTTTCAAGTTGGTATTTTTTACAATATATTAAATGAAGATGCTAGAATAGTATCTAATAAAATTGGATTAAAATTAACCAATTTAAGTCCAGAGATTATAAAGTGTGGTTTTCCAATCGCCAAATTAGATAAATACACACAATTGCTTGATTCTCACAACTTAAAATATAAATTAGTTCCTACTCATGCATCTTCTAATCAAAATACTTTTTACAACAATATTATTAAACAGATTGAAAATATTGACCTAAATAATACTACTTGTAAAGAGGCTTTTGATATACTATATAATATACAACAAAATTTAAAGAATATACAATAATAGGGAGATTATTTCTCCCTACTATATTTTTAATACTTGTCCTACATAAATTTTGTTTGGATTTGTTATTCCATTTTTCTTTGCAATTTGTTGATATGTAGTTCCATATTTAGCAGCAATTCCTGATAAAGTATCTCCAGCTTTTACAATATATGTTTTTGACGAACTTGAATTTGATGTTTTATTTACTATGTCTTGAACTTCATTATATCTAGAACCTAAAACAATCTTTCTAGTTTCTCCATTTCCATATTTACCGCTTTTCACTTCACTTGCTAATATATTTACATCTGCTGAATGTATATGATTTATAAAGTCTTGTACTTCGTTATATCTAGAACCTAAATTATTTTTTCTAGTCTCTCCATCGCCATAGTTACCATTCATTACACCTACTGCTAAATCTAATGTACTTCCTGTTGGTTCATTATTTGTTGGTGTTGATGGTTGTGTATTTGTTGGACTTCCACCACCAATTATTGATGGGTAATCTTTATATGCTTCATTCATATCCACATTACCAGATATACCATTTACACTACCACTAGATGTGTATTGCCATATTCCATAAATGTTTTTATCAAATGATGCTCCTTTATTCCACCATGCAATCCATTTATCAAATCTATTTAGTCTTGAAGAATTTAGCTTTGTATCGAACCATGATTTTGAAGCATAAATTGCTGCATAGTATCCTGCTTCTTCAAACATTAAACATTCTTTTTCGCAAATAGATACTAGAACATCATTTGATGGCATACCATATTTTCTTTTATATCCATCTGCATCTTCCATATCAATAATCACTGGAAATTTTACTTTATCTTTATATGGTGCTAAAGTTTTTATTACTAAGTTTGCTTCGTTTATAGCATTGTTTACATTTAATGCATAAGAATATGTATATACACCAAATGGCATTCCTACTCTAATACATTCTTCTATATTTCTGATTGCTTTACTATCTACTGAATTTTGACCATAACTAATTCTTATAATTGCAAAATCAATTCCTGCAGCTTTTACTGCATCCCAATTAATATTACCTTGATGCGCTGATACATCTATACCTTTCATTATTCATTACCTCCAAATATGATCGGGGTTTTCGGTCATGCCGCGCCGTATT
>ERZ857785.3189-NODE-3189-length-12706-cov-8.189155_pt1 | contig 12706 bp, 7 predicted proteins | sample MGYA00519763_ERZ857785 | MGnify/ENA primary metagenome ERZ857785 (study PRJEB31778, sample SAMEA3449365) | human gut metagenome | biome: human gut; feature: human-associated habitat; material: faeces | place: United Kingdom | collected 2010/2012 ... | reverse complement strand
AAATCAAGTAAGTCCCCTGCTTCAATTGTGAAAAGCAATAAGCAGTGGGTGGGGATTTGCTTGTATCAGGAGGAGTGCAAGTTTCTCCTGATAAACTGCGGAGCAGTTATTTGGTTATGAGCAGGCAGCGAAGCGGATTGCGAATATCTGCTCGACTGCGTGCATGTGCACATGACGGTGTTTGGGTGTTTTTGTGCATTTTTATATATGTACTATAAATCGTACACATATATTATTGCGGTACTATAAACCGTACTTTTATATCGTTTTTAGCGTTAAACCTTCGTATTTTGACGTATTTCTTTTTTCATTTCCCACCTTTGCAGAAAAGTCCGATATATTGGACATATGTTTTTTCTTTTCTCATTCCATACTACTATCCCTTTTGTCAAATATCATTTTTTCTTTTCAAAATCTTTATGAATTCCCCCCTTGTTCTTCTTCTCTTATTCTCAGCTTATCTCTTTACACTATCGCCATATAATTTATCGATAAAAATCTCCGTCCCTACTCCATACCCCCGCAGATGCAGGCACGTTTGCGTTTAACTTAATCTTGCCGCTCTATTTCCTGAAATGCTATAATACAATCACGAACAATCTATCTATATCGAAAGGAATATTTCTATCATGAATCCAACCAACAAAGATCAGGCAAAGGCTCAATTAGATAAAACGCTTCAGGGAAATGACAAAATCGAAACTGCAATCGCTGCTCTCCAGCAGGATGCCACTGAAGAAATGCTGGCGCACGTTCTCACGGTAATTCGTCGCAGAATGAAAGAGTATGCTCAGCTGATCGTAGCTGTAGAACCACCAAAAGGTGATGGAAAGATTAATCTCCAGGCTATAAAAACCGGTGATGGAAAACAATGGTGGGCTGCTTTTACCAGTTTTGACGAAGAATTAAAAGGCAGCAGCCAGATCATGTCTACTTTCACAGCAGACATTGACAAAATTTTTCACGCAGCACTCCAGGAACCATCTATTGAAGGAGTAATCATCAATCCCTGGAGCCGCACTATTATGCTGAATAAAACTTTAATCAATATTATTCTGGGAAATCCTGTATAATTTGACTCTCTGTATCCACAACCACAGCTATGGCAAGTGAAAACCGGCAGAGTATTTATTCACTCATAAACTGTGGTGCAATTTATTCGGTGCAGAGCTACGAGCAATGCGAGATGCAAATATCCGCTTGTCCAGTAGATAGCTGCACCTCCGTAAATAACTACAGCATCTATGGCATAATTACTTTACATTTGTCAAAAAAAATCTCCTGCCTCTCACTAAGTGAAGCGGATATTCGCAATCTGCTTCACTACTTGCTCATAACCGAATAATTAACTACTTCGCAGTTTATCAGAAATTGCTTACACTCTTCCTGATACAATCAATCCCCCTGCTTATTGCTTTTCGCAATTGAAGCAGGGGACTTACTTGATTTGGTTAAAAAAGGAACTATTTGCCTGTATTACATGCAATATATGTTTCACGTGAAACATACACTGTAAAACAGTCAAGTAAATAAATTCATCCGCATTTATTACTTACTCATAACCGAATAACTGCTTCACGGTTGTATCAGGACCTGCTTGTGTTCCTGATACAACCTCATCCCTCCACACACCACATTTTGTTTCTCGTAGCTTCACAAGGAGATGGGAACTTTCCTGATTCGATATAAAAAATATCGCTCATTTTCTATCTTGTTTCACATGTTACCTTCCTTACTCCAATCTACAAAAGCATTGTAAATTTTCCACCAATAGCGTATAATAAAAGCCAGAAAATATTCAGAAAAATACCATCAGATCAGTGAATTTTAGTGCATCGAACAGTATTTTCCCAAATCATTTAATACGAATTTCAGGAGGCTTTCAATGAAGAAAAACGGACATAAACTACTTACTCTTGCTGCTTTATTAGGAACAGCCACAGGAGTTATTCATATTACAAATCGTTTTATAGATGCCACATCTCAGCTTAAAGATATGCTGGAGCAACCACATGGTAAAACATATGACTGGCGTTTTGGAAAAATCCACTATACAAAGCAGGGACATGGTTCTCCACTGCTTCTCGTTCACGATATAATGCCAGGCGCATCTGGCTATGAATGGAATGCCGTTGAAAATCAGCTGGCAACAGAACATACCGTTTACACGATTGATCTTTTGGGCTGTGGACGCTCTGAAAAGGCAGAGATTACCTACACAAATTTTGTATTTGTGCAGCTTCTCTGCGACTTTGTTAAGAATGTAATTCACGAAGAAACAGATATTATTGCCAGTGGTTTTTCCGGTTCTTTTGCAATCATGGCATATCGTAATAATTCCGACTATATTCGCAAGATCATGCTTGTAAATCCACCAAGTCTCAGTTCACTGAAGCAGGCCCCATGTGAAGACAATAAATTATTCAAACACATAATCGAACTTCCTGTCTTCGGAACACTGATCTATCATATCGCATGTGCACGTGAGGCTATCAGCAGCATGTTTATGGAACAGTTATTTTATAATCCGTTTCACGTGACCGATACACTTGTAGATACTTATTATGAATCCGCGCATAAAGGTGGTTCCAACGCCAAATATCTCTATTCCAGCTATATTGGCAAGTATTTGAATATCAGCATCAACAACGCAGTTGAATCTTCTGATGCCTGCATTTATATCATTTCCGGCAAAAAAGAGGCTTCTGGTTCTCTCATTGCCGAAGAGTATCAGAAACTGAATTCTTCTATTGAAACTGCAACAATTCCTGATACCAGACATCTTCCTCACATCGAAGATCCTGAGCATTTTCTGGAGCAGGTATCAATTTTTCTGTAAACAAAAAAGCTCCTGCTTGCAGGATTCTCCTCCTGCGGCAGATTGCTTCAGCGGCATAATTGGCATAATTTCTCTCCGGCGCAGCGTGATCCTGCCCGGAGATTTTTTTGTGTCATTGGAACATTACGGAGTAATCACCTATGGCATAAAAAAATGGGGTTGTCACATTGTGATATGCTACCCTCATATAGGACAATGAAATATAAAAGTCCTATATGGAGGCAACAATTGTCAGTGCGACAACCCCATTTTCGTATTTTATTTATTATTGTTTCACGTGAAACATCAGCTCTTATTTTATCTTAAAGCCTGTTCCAAATACATATGTGTTGTATTATCAATCAGCTTATGGGTAAGCTCTGCCATATGCTGTGTAGATTCCTGGTTTTCAGAAGAGAGCCATGTCTTGATCATTCCTACACATCCATTCAGACAAAAGGCGTACGCATACTCAATATCCCGATTATCCTTAGGCAAACGAATAGACAGACGATGCAGAACTGTATCCGCAATCAGCTTTTCGATTCGGCTGACAAACGCCATATCCCCATTTTTTCCAAGCAGTGCAATACAAATATCCTTATTATTATCCAAAATTGTAAAAATCTGCTCAATAAACGGATAAGAACTCTCCTTATTGTTAAGAGGATCAAGCGGATAATCTTCTACTAAATGAGAAACTTCATCCATCAGTTCCGCCTCAATAGATTCTAACATCTGGTAAATATCTGTATAATGAAGATAAAACGTGGAACGGTTGATATCTACTTCTTCCACCAGTTCTTTCACAGTAATCTCTTTAATACTCTTCTTCTGCATAAGACGTGCTAATCCTGCTCGAAGCTGTGCTTTTGTTTTCCGTACTCTTCTATCAACTTTTTCGGCCATTTTTCTTTTCCCCCTGTTATTCCGTAAAGCTATAATAAGTAAAGCGAACATTCGCATTCTACTCTACTTCATGTTCATAAATTACCATATAGTCAAGCGGATATTCGCAATCCGCTTCGCTACTTGCTCATAACCAAATAACTGCTCCGCAGTTTATCAGGACTTGTTTGTACTCCTCCTGATATAAGCAAGTCCCCACTCATTACTTATTGCTTTTCGCAATCCCGCGGAGAGGGCTTCCTTGATTCGGTCATTTTCTCTCAACTATAGTATTTCTGGAATTACTATAATATCATGTTCGTGTCTGCAGCCATAAAAATCATCTTTCTGTATTAGACATTTTTTCGCATTTATGTCCATTAATATACATTCAGTAAATATTTAATGGTTGTATCTATGTTTTGTGTTTAGTATAATACATCACGTAAAGAAAATCAACACTTTGTTTGATAATGGATTTGAGAGCTATTAATAGAATTTAGTATGTTTAATAGATTTTGAAGCCATTACTGGAATAAAGTTTGATTAAGCAACTAAGCTTTATATAAAACTAAATAAAGAAAGGGATAGGTAAAATGATCAAAGACGAATGGAAAAGCCTACTTCGTAACAAGCTCATGCTTATCGTTGTAATCGCTATCATCGTTATCCCGATCATCTATGCAGGCCTGTTTCTGAAATCCATGTGGGATCCTTACGGAAGCGTGGATAACCTGCCGGTGGCCGTGGTAAACGAAGACAAACCAGTTGAGTATAATGGCAAGACGCTAAGTATAGGTAAGGATATGGCGGATGAGCTGAAAGACAACGACTCAATGGCATTCAACATTGTAGACAGCAAAACAGCAGAGGACGGTCTGGCAAACGGAACCTACTACATGGTTATCACAATTCCGGAAGACTTCTCCGCAAATGCAGCTACTGTAATGGATGATAACCCCAAGCAGATGGAGCTGACATATCAGACCAATCCGGGAACCAACTACATCGCTTCCAAGCTCAGTGAAACAGCAATGCTGAAGCTTCGCGACAACATCGCCTCCCAGGTTACAGAAACCTATACAGAAACCGTTTTTGATTCTATCTCAGAAGCAGGTGACGGAATGCAGGAAGCTGCTGACGGATCCGGAAAACTTGAAGACGGACTGACTACAGCTGCTGATGGTAACAAAACCATTACCAAGAACCTGAAAAAACTTTCCACAAGTACTCTTACATTCGTAAGCGGTGCTGACAGTCTCACAGAGGGACTTAAGACATACACCGATGGTGTAGCTCAGGTTAACGACGGAGCCAAGAGTCTGGATGATGGAGCAAAACAGCTTGACAGTGGTGTCGCTACTCTCACCAACAAGGTACCGGAGCTTACAACCGGTGTTGACACTCTGGATAAAGGTGTGAAACAGTACACCGCAGGTGTTGATCAGTTGAATGAAAACTCCGATGCACTGAAAAGCGGTGCAAGCAGCCTGGAATCCGGTGCCAAAGCTTTAAGCGAAGGTATCAATACTCTTTCCAGTGGTGCTACAAAGTATGTCAGCGGTGCAGATACTCTGGCTGATGGAACAACCGCTTATGTAAAGGGTGCACAGGAACTGGCAGACGGCGCTAAACAGCTCTCCGCTCTGGAAAGCCTTGGAGATGTTTCTGATGGTATCGCTCAGTTAAATACCGGCGTTACAAAAGGAACTAAAGATTCTCAGTCTCTGGTATCCGGAACTGCAGCTCTGGAAGCAGGAACCAAAAAACTTAACGACACTGTTTCTGCTCTGAAGGGAAGCACTACTGAAGAATCCTTCAAACAGCTTTCCAGTGGCCTTACAAAGGCTCAGAAAGGTATGGAATCTGCTTCCGCCGGTATGACTAAGGCTCAAACTGGTATGGAATCCGCTTCCGCAGCCATGACTCAGGGTGCGTCAGCTGTTACCGGTCAGATCGTACCTGGTCTTAACAGTGCAGCAAGTGCTCTTACTGATGCAAGTACAATGCTTTCTTCCAAAGCAGAGGGTCTTGGTACTGCATTTGGTGGAATGAAAGCTCAGATCAGTGCAGTAAGCTCCGCAATGGATACATACGGACAGACAACAACTTCAACACTTAATGACGCAAACGGAAGAATTGATGCCGCACAGCAGGCTATGAACTCTGCTGTTGCAGAACTTCAGGCAATTCAGAGCGCACAGGATGAAGATGGAAAAATTTCCGCTGAAAGCCTCAGCAATGTGATCAATACTCTGTCCGGTGCTGCCGGAAGCGCTTCTCAGGTAGATACTTCCTTTGCAGCCGGATATTCTGATCAGGTTTCCCAGTTGGGCGTTGTAAATGGTGAAATTGATGCAGTTCAGGGAGAACTTGGAGATGCACTTTCACAGCTGAACAGCAAAACTGAGGATATTAAGAGCAGTGTACAGACTCTGACAGGTGCTGCAGCAACTTTGAACCAGCTTGCAGACGGACTGACAAGTGGTGCTACAGAAATGAGCAATGGTGCAGCAGAAATGGGCAGCGGTGCTACAGAAATGGGCACAGCCGCTACTACAATGGGCGCAGTTGCAGGTCAGCTTCCTACAGATATGATCTCTCAGCTTTCCGCTGTTACACAGCAGCTGTACGCGGGTGCAACAGCTGTAAATACCGGAACAAAAACTGTTTCCGCCGGACTTCAGAAACTGGAGACTGGTACCGCAGCTTTCCCGAAAGCAGCCGCCGGAATCAAAGCTCTGAACGATGGATTTGATAAATTAACCGCAAACAACAAGAAACTTACTGATGGCGCAACAAGTCTGAAAAAAGCAGGAAAACATATCACAAGCGCACTTCCGCAGGTGAAATCCGGTGCAGGTCAGCTTGCCGATGGTTCTGAAACACTGACTACAGGAATTAAGACATACACAGATGGCGTCGCTAAACTGGCCGCTAACAGTTCTGCTCTTACAAGCGGTACCAGTCAGCTTTCCACTGGAGCTAAAACTCTTTCCAGCGGTGCTACTACTCTTGCAAACGGAACTAAGACATTAGCAAACGGTACCTCAACTCTTCTCAGTGGTACCAAGAAACTTGTAAGTAACAACAGCACTCTGAACAATGGTGCGAAACAGCTTGCAGATGGTGCTGCTCAGATCCAGAGTGGTTCCTCTCAGCTGTATGATGGTTCCAAGAAACTTGGAAGTGGTATGAAAGAACTGAAAGATGGTTCCAAGACATTAACCACAAGCCTCAGTGATGGAGCTAAAACAGTTAAAGATAACTCAGCAAGTGATGAAACAATTAAAATGTACGCAACACCTGTTGTGAGCGATGAAACAAAACTTACCGATGTTCCGAATAACGGACACGCAATGGCACCTTATATGATGTCTGTAGGCCTCTGGGTTGGTGCACTGGCATTCTGCCTGATGTATCCTCTGGCTCAGTATAAAGGCAAACTGAAATCCGGTTTTGCATGGTGGGCAAGCAAAGCTTCCGTACTTTATCCGGTAGCAATGCTTCAGGCAATCTGTCTGATCCTTCTGTTACATGCATTTAACGGATTCACCCCTGCTGAGATGGGCAAGACAGTTCTCTTCGCCTGCCTCGCAGCAATGACCTTTACATCCATGATGTACTTCTTCAACATTACACTTGGTAAAGTAGGAAGTTTCCTGATGCTGGTATTCATGGTCGTTCAGCTTGCAGGATCTGCCGGTACTTATCCGGTCGAGATTTCTCCTGCATTTGTTGCAAAGATTCACGCATACCTGCCATTCACCTACACAGTTGATGCATTCCGTGCAACGATCAGTGGTGGCAGAAGCATTACTACTTCTGTAATTGTACTGGCTGTACTGTTTGTGATCTTCACGATCCTGACAATCCTTCAGTTCAATCACATGGCCAAGAGAAAGAAAGAAGAAAAAATCGTTCTCTTCGACTGGCTGGAAGAAAGAGGTCTTGCTTAACTAATATGTAACTGACAGAAGCTCCCCCGAACCTTCTGTTGGATATAAAAAAAATAAAACCTGTACGGTGGACTGAAAAACCACTGTACAGGTTTTTTTATTATAGAAAGCCCCGGAACTCCTGATCCATGGAATTCCGGGGCTTAGTTTTATTTTTTAGTTTTCCGCGTCAGCCGTTGGTGTTGCTGTGGCTTTTGTTTTTGATTCACTGTTTATCAGTGTCTCATATGCATTAAACATTTCTTTTACCGTCATTTTGTTTACGAGGAATACTTTGTTTCCAACGACAGCTGCGTAATAGTTTGTGTCATATGTGTAGAAGGTAACAGTTGTCTGGTTCTTATCAGAGTCTGTGAATACAGCAGTCATCTCCGGGTCTGTAGCCGGTGTATAAGCGTCCGTCAGTCTCTTCTGGCCTGCCATATTTATCAGCTTGTTATAGAAAGTGGTAAAGGTTGTACTTTCTATCTCCTTACCATCCAGCTGATAAGTCGTTGTCTCTTTGTCATTGCCGTCATCATCTTTGGATGTTTCACGTGAAACATTTACAGTATTTGTTGCGCCGCCGTAAGTAACCTGAAGCTGATCCAGATTTTTTACAGACAGATAATTGACGATCAGTGACCAGAGATCTGATGGTGCCTTGTCAATAACTGCGCTCAGAGTATCCGCGGACATTGTATAAATATGTTTGTTATCCACAGTTACATATCGACTGCCATCACTTGCTTCATCGCCAACGTAGATAACAAGTTGTTTATCTACTGTTGTTGTCTTGGTATCCTCTGAAGAACTGCTGTCATCAGAAGCATCCGTGCTGTCAGAACTATCTGTCGAACTGTTTTCTGCTGAAGCTTTATCATCAGTACTGTCGACACTCTCAGAATCACTTTCAGAGGCTGTAGAATCCTTTTCTGAAGAATCTGTACTGTCTGAGCTGTCATCCTTCACCTCTTCCTGATAATCCACTGTAATCGTCGCATACGGCTTATCAAGGCCATACTGTGAAAGATCCTCTGCATTATAATTTACAAACTGATCATATGCAAAATTTCCAAGTCCGGAGGTTACATTTCCTGCTGCTGTAGTATCCGCAGTTTCTTTATCACTGCTTCCATCGCTGGAAACATCCCAGGTAGCTCCATCAGAATTTTCTTCCAGAACATAGGAATCTTTATCCTCGCTTACCTGGACTTTCTTTACTGTGGAAGAATCAATTGTCGGGAAATCTTCTCCCTGTGCATAATCGTAAAGAGATTTCATAAACGGAGTGACCGTATCTGCCGCTACTACATACACAGTACTGTCATCATCATCTTTGGAAATGTAATACTGATTCGTGGAAGTATTCTCATCTCCGATATTAAACTTGGTTGTGCCATCACTGGTATCAACGGTCACCGTATTGGACGGGGAATCCAGTCCATATTCGGTAAGATCGTCTACTTTTTTCAGAACCCTGTCAGCTTCCACCTTTTCGATGGCGGAAGCTGCAGAATCCAGAGTTGTCTGATTTACAGGGAAAGCAGTCTCATCTTTTTTCACCCAGGAATCATCTTTTTTCTCAAAGGTAGTTTCCTTCTTGTCTACGATAAATTCCAGAGATTTGATGTCATCCGTTTTCACGGAAAACACTTCTGTTTTGCTTTCCTCCTCACTGCTGCTCTCTGTCTTTTCCTCTTTGGATACGTAGGTATTCAGTCCCACATACGTACCACCTAGAACTGCCAGAACAACAACAGCTGAAACAAGTTTGGTTGATTTTTTCATTATGCTTTTCTCCTCTTAAGCCAGATTAAAAATCCTGCAACAAGGAACACTCCCGGGATCAGACCAATAGTACAGATCTTCCAGAAGGCTGCATCATAATCCGTTACGGTCAGGCTTGTAGACTCAAGGCTCTTGGATGGGATGGAAACGGAATTGCCGTCATCTGTGCTGGTCATCCAGTTTAAGGACTCCAGAAGAAGTTTTTCATTTCCGCCGGATACCATCTGGTTTACCTGACTCTCCATCAGATTTGCTGTGGAGTAGTAAACGATCTGTGTTTCCTTGTCATCATCCAGTTTCTCAGTAATGGCAACACCAAGATCAAACGGGCCGTCTACATCTCCGTCTTCTTTCTCGATATTGCTGCTCTGCATGTTTGTCTTAGAGTAAGCCTGGTTAGAAGTTGTCAGGATACTGTCAATCGTTACGGTATCTCTTACGTCATCTGTTTTCTGAATACCCTGTGCATATGGAGCCAGTACATAAGAGCCTGCGGAAGCGGTCTCAGAGCTTGCATCTGTGCTGTTAACAGTCGGTACCAGATAATACGGCATCTGCATTCCATAATGCTGGCTGTCGCCCTCAAATACGATTCCTGCTGCACGTTTTACGCCATAATTTTCAAGGACAGCATCGAAGTTCGGCAGATCATCCTGTGTATAATCAGAGAAGATCATGGCCTTTCCGCCCGCCTCCAGATAATCCAGGATCTCTGTTTTTTCTTCCTCGGAAATATCGCTCGTCGGAGATACGATCATCAGGCAGTCAGCATCGTCCGGAACTTTTCCTTCTGTGAGAAGGTTCAGATCCTTGATATCAATGTTGGCTTTCTGGATATCCTCTTTAAAGCTGGAATCCAGATCTTTTTCGCCATGTCCGGATAACGTGTACATGATCGGAAGGTTCTCGGATGTCACATATCCGATAGCACTTGTGATCTGTCCCTCACCGTCAAATCCGGTCGTGGTCTGCTGCCAGGTATTGTAGTCTACAGAAGTAGAATACATATCGTTGTAATTGATAACTTTTTTTCTGTCTCCGCAAACTACGATCAGGCTGTTTGATGCAAGATCATCGCTTGTATATTCAGAAGCAAATTTCGGATTTACAACCGGATCTTTTACTTCAACTTTAATATGTTTGGACTCATCTTTATAGCGTGACAGCAGGTTGGAAATCGTATCATCCTCAGAGCCGCTTGGTGCGATCTGGTAAATGGTCACATCTTTATCCAGTGCTTTCAGCACTTTCTTTGTCTCATCACCGATGGTATAAAGCTTGGATGAACTTACATCCAGCTGTGAATATTTAGACGGGATTGCACCTACGATCATATTGATCACAACTACGATCACGATAAAGATCGCTGCCATAGCCATGCTGTAAGTACCATTTTTAATATGCTTTTTACTGATAGTGCCTACCAGTTTTTTCGGATCTGGTTTATGTTTCTTTTTCCCGGAATCCTGTGCAGTTTCTGTCTCTACTGCCTCGCTTTTATTTTTCTTGAATTTCTCACTGAATTTCATTTCCATTAACCCCCTAGTTCCAGCGTCTCTTCTGAATGGACTGCATGGTGAGAAACAGACAGATTGCAACGACAGAGATAAAATATACGATTCCTGTCACGTCAAACACACCGTTTGTAAAGTTCTCATAATGTCCGCTCAGATTAAATACATTCAGTACTTTCTGGATACCACCCTGGAAAATACTTGATTTTACAACGTATACGATCACAAGGGCAACTTCTCCTACAACTCCGATCACTGCAGAGATCAGAACATTTTTGATCATGGTATAAATGATAATTGCGATCGCCACGATCAGAAGTCCGAATGCCACTGCCGTTGACATGGAAGTCTGTGAGAAAAATGAGGAAATTCCATTCATCATATAGAAAGCAAACAGAAATACAAAAGTAAGTACTGCTGCAATTACCTGGCTTTCCGTAAGTGCTGACATAAATACACCAATTGCCAGATTCGCACATCCAAGAAGGAAAAATCCCAGGATTCCTGTATATGCGGAAGCATAGGAAATGGTTCCAAATTTACTCATGATCAGTGGATAAAAGCACATGATCACAACCGGAATGGCAAATACGGCTACCAGTGCAAGGTATTTTCCAAATACGATATCCCACACAGATATCGGCGCTGTCAGAAGCAGCTGATCTGTTTTTTGTTTACGTTCTTCTGCAAGTACACGCATGGAAAGGATCGGCACACCGATCAGGAACACGAAGGTCAGTGCGCTTAATGTAGATTCAAATTTTGAATAACCTGCTGAGAGCTGATATGCGGAAAAATAAATTCCAGTCAGCACCAGGACAAAAAATATGAAGAGATATCCAACCATGGAGGTCAGATAGCTTTTCAGTTCTCTTTTAAAAATTGCTGTCATGACTGATCCCCCTCTTTTTTATCTGAAGCTTTCTCCGTTTTCTCAGATTTTTCTGTTTCCGAAGATTTATCTTCTACCGGTTTCCACTGTGATCTTTCCTGTTTCCCGGTGGATTTCTTTTTTTCTCCTTCGGTAAGCTCAAGGAATACATCCTCAAGAGAAACTCTCTTAACCTGCATCTCGTAGATCGGGCAGTTTGCTTTTGCCATAGCATAGAAAACTTTTTCGCGGATATCCACATTTTCCTGAATGGAAACTTTTGTTTTCCACAGTTCTTCGTCGCTGTCGTAGGACATTTCCACACCGGTAACGCCTTCGATCGTTTCCAGATCTTTTCGGATGGTATCTTTCTCGCCTTTTACTTTCATAAGGAGACTGTTGGAACCTGCTGCCAGACGTTCCAGATTGTCCGGCGTATCACTGGCTACCAGTTTTCCGTGTGAAATGATCAGAACGTAATCACATACTGCTCTCACCTCGGAAAGGATATGAGAACTTAAGATAACCGTATGTTTCTGTTTCAGGCTTTTGATCAGGTCACGGATCTCGATGATCTGCTTCGGGTCAAGTCCTACTGTAGGCTCATCCAGGATGATCACTTCCGGATATCCAAGGATCGCCTGTGCAAGGCCAACTCTCTGGCGGTAACCTTTGGAAAGGTTTTTGATCAGACGGTCTTTCATGTCTGTGATCTTTACCATATCCATGACTTCTTTTATCTGTTTGTCTTTCTGGTTTCTTGGGATTTTTTTCAGATCAGCCGCAAATTTCATGTACTCAAGAACAGTCATGTCAAAATAGAGTGGCGGCATTTCCGGCAGATAGCCGATACATTTCTTGGCTGCCTCCGGTTCTTCCAGAATGT
>ERZ857785.3165-NODE-3165-length-12810-cov-2.635829_pt1 | contig 12810 bp, 11 predicted proteins | sample MGYA00519763_ERZ857785 | MGnify/ENA primary metagenome ERZ857785 (study PRJEB31778, sample SAMEA3449365) | human gut metagenome | biome: human gut; feature: human-associated habitat; material: faeces | place: United Kingdom | collected 2010/2012 ... | reverse complement strand
TATATGTTATCATAACACGTGACCAGAACACACAAAATGGTCAGAAAAAAGAACAATTCTTTTCGCCGCGTAGCTGCGGCTTTTCTTTTTGCCCCGGAGATCCCCGGGGCTTTTTTGTTGGCCGATTACTGGCGATTGCACCATTCCTGCAGGGCGCGTACCATCGCGGATGGATTGCTGATCACACCATCAACCTGTGTGCCGAGCTTGCGCTGCATCGCGCGGATGGTCTGTGGTCCGATGTATCCGTCAGCAGTTACCCCCGACCATTTCTGGATGGCCTTGATCAGAGCTGATCCGCCGGACAGTTTTGTGGACCACTCAGCAACTGTAATGCCGACACAGCATTCTCGATTGGATGTTGGCTGATTACTGATCCTGCCATCCTGTGGTGTCCCGAAGATCTCCTGCAGGCGGCGTGTCAGTTCTGGCCCCCAGACGCCATCCACTGCAATCCGCTGCTTTTCGGAAGCGCCCTGCTGCTTTTTGGTAGCGTCTGCTGCTCCACCATACGTGCAATATGCAGTATTGCAGTTGATCCAGCCGGCACCGGAGAGCAGCCGCCCCCAGCTTGTGTTCTGGATTTCAGTGACGGTGTAGCTGCCGCGGTCTTTGATCGTGCCAACACATCGACTGTCGGCATCCGGTTTCTCCCGAATGTTCAAGTCCGTATTAATCTTATAGATTCCCGGCTCATATGTTCCTTTTTCCGGCTGCTTCGGTGTGTCCGAGGACGCACCGCTGATGAGCCGCTTAAATCTATCCCAGTCGCCGTGCGCCATGATCTGGCTCGGGCACTGTTTGCTGCAAATGTCATAATGCCGGTACACACGGCTCGCCGGGATGCCGGTCTCCCGCATGATCTCTTTGACGACCGTGGCTGTGTTCTGGAAGGCCTGCTCATAGTCATATCCTTTTTGCACGCACATTTCCACGCCGATGCTGCTACGGTTTCCATATTTTCCAAACAGATTCGTTCCTCCGTAATTGACGCCTACATGCCAGCATCCGCGGCTGTGTGGTGCTGCCTGGTACGCCGTTTCTCCATCATCAACGTAATAGTGGGCAGACATATTGGACAGCTCACCATTATGCTGCGCTTCTGCATGTGTTTGGGCATCTGCACCTGCTCTGAAATTATCCGTATTGTGTACCACGATACACCGTGGATCGTTTTCGGCGTAGGTGTTCTGATCGCTGATATAGGATCTGTCAATTTTCATTTCTATTTCCTTTCTCCGGCAGATTTGCGCCGGCGCAAAAAAAGGACGGCCGTCAGCGCCCTCACTCTGTTTTTTGTGTCTGCTTGATGATCTGGTTTACGTAGTTACTAAGACCCGCCACAAGGATTCCCTGCGTGACCGCTGTAAATACTGCCATTGCCGCCTGCTGACCGGTGCACACCTCACTGGTGGCCAGCACCCAAATCGCGCAAAGTACAATGCTCACGCCGCCGAGAATCAGAGGGATATATTTATCCTTTACAGCCTGCGCCTGTTTCAGTCCCATGCCCAGGAAGTACAGGGCAATCGCTACAATGATAAGTTCCGGTTTTACATAATTCATAATCTGTTCCATATTAATCACCTTTCTTTTTGATATGTAATTCATCAATTTCCTGCTTCATTTTCGTTACCATACCATTTCCGCCCAAGGCATGATATGCCTCGTACATTTCGCAAAAATTCTGATATGCGTACGACGGGATATCACCCAACTGCGTGTACTTGCTGTGGTACTCGATCAGCTGGACTCTGAGCAGCAACATGGTTCCTTTGCTGTTCGCATCACGATCCCTTTTCTGATTTTTTAAGAGCCAGACGATATACCCGAGAAGCACCGGAAGTGCTATCGTATATGTCTGCATTAATATTTCGTTCACTGCTCTATCCTTCTTTCTCAATTTTTTGCACAAAAATAGGACCGGTTCAGGTCCTGCTCGAATCTCTATCATATTTTTCTCCACAAAAATACCAACCACCGTATTGATGGTTGGTATAAAACTACTCTTAATGTTTCTCCAATAATTTTTCCATATCATATCCATGGGCTCTGGCAATACCTTCTGCCATTTCAACATTTCCCCCTTCATAAATCATGCATAAAGCATATTTAATCCTTGTTTCATATACTTCTCTTTCAATCCTTCCAGAATCATACGCCTTGTTTGCCTCATCTAAATCATGTTTCCATTCTTTCCAACTCATTTACCTTTCCTCCCGTACTTTTGATACGGAAATTATACCACACATTGAATAAGGATTTCTCAAAAAATATTCAACTCGCAACATTTCTTGTATAACATATTTCCGATCACCGTTTTCGTTCCATTTGTGTAATGTACCGAATCTGCCAAAATCTGATGTGGTACTGTTCCTGATGCTATTTCAGTCAAAGCATCATAAGTTGTTCCATTATATTCTTTTGTACCAGGTTCCAGCCCCTGATCAGCCAAGCCCCAACAAGATACCATTTCTGTCCCATTGTAGATTGGATGTGCAAGATATTCGCGCAGGCTCACAAAATATCTTCCAAATTCTTTTTTCATGCGGCTTTCATACGCTGATCTTCCTGCAGCGGTTCCGCTCGAAAATCCCAATATGATTGTATGCTGCGCATTCGCGTGCTCGATCATAAGTCGGTGCTGCCTTACCAGATCATCCAGATCATTATATCCACCATTCTGACCGATATAAATAATCGCAAGATGTGGCGCATTTCTGTGTATATCAAAGTCTGTACGGATAGCTGTAGGCCTATCAATGACAACGCTCTCTCCTGCTTCAGATCTTGTCCATGTCCACGTTCCTGTTCTGTCTGCGTACGAGGAACCTGTCCATCTCATCGTACCTTTAATATTTCCCACATAGCAGGGATTCACATGTGCACCTCCCTGAAGTAACGGCGTTACTTTGTAGCCTTCCTGTGTTTTTATTCCACCATCTGACGCCATTGTTGCAATCGTAACAGCTGTTGTATCTGCAGGAATAGTCAGATTATCCACTTCCATGACATCCGCTCCCTGCCTTGCCACTATAGTTCTGGCTGATTCACCACCTGTACCTCCATTATACACTGGCATGCCGGCAAGATTTCCAAGTGTTGTTGTCCATCCTCCTCCAGCCGTAAGCGAATCCCCCCAGCAAGTTATATACTTTCCGCTGGTTCCCAATTTTTCATCAACTTCCGACTTAGTGTAATAATCGGATGTGTTGAATCCATCCATGTCCGTTGCTATTACTTTGTTATTTTGGTCAATAATATACGGTGTTATGGTAATTGTTGTTGCAGGATTATATGCATATTCCGTAGTATGGTAGTCAAACGCTGCCATTAGAAAATATATTGAATCATATGTGCTGCTGTCGATTTCAAGATCATCCAAGTCAATTTCTATTTCACTGTCAACTGCTCCAACATCAAGCCCACTTAATGTTTTTATATTGTTAACTCCCCATGAATACGGGTTTTTGCTTATATGGAAGTTAGTGAACACCCATGATGTCGAGAGATTTCCTGAATAATTGGTATTATGAATTTGTACTCTAATTTTCGTTTTTTTACCAAATAACTCCTTAATATCCAGCGCCCATACATGATTAACCTGTTTTTGACTCAATGAAGTATCATACTTTCCGATACTAAGCACATATTTTTCTCCATCCCGCTTCCACGAAGAATATTCTCCATACGAAACGAATGTATGAACCCTTTTTTCATCCGGATAGCGAAAACCTGCGGTCTCTGCTGTATGCGCGGTCTCTGCTGTATGCGCGGTCTCTACTGTATGCGCTAATATTAACGGTTTTATTTTTCTTTCAGCAATCAATCGTACAGAAAAATCAACTTCTTTCGTATTTTCTGAATAAGCAAGAAATTTTATGTAGAAAAAGCCATTTCTTTTCACTTTATCAACATACTCACTGGCTGTAGAATTTTCAAAAATGGTTTTCATATTGTCGCCACTATGTAATATTCCAATATTAGTTCCCCAGTCCATAACTTCCGGCAAGATGTGCGTACTATCACTTGGATACAGACTTCCGTTTTGGGCCTGAATTGTGAAGGTCCATATTCCATCCAATGCTTCTATGCTCTTAAACGGTACCTTCAGGTATATACCTTGATATTTTGTGCTATATTCGCCCTCGTTTTTATGCACATGAATAAAACCATAATCTTCTGCTGTCACAGTAAATTTTTTATCATCATCATTTCTGACAACGGCATTTTCTGCATCTGATACGTATATTGCTCCGGCATTTACTGCATTTTCTGCATTTACTGCATTTACTGCATTTACTGCATTTTCTGCATTTTCTGCATTTACTGCATTTTCTGCATTTACTGCATTTACTGCATTCAGTTGCACATTTCTTCCATTATATGTCGTATCTTCAAAATTCCAAAATATTAATTGCGTTTCTGCTCCAATATCTGTAGTTGACACAATCTGAAGTGCTAATGATGCAACGTTTGTTATTGAAGCTTCTGTTATATCAGCATAAAGCGCTCCATCTACTGTAACTGTTTTCCGTTCTTGTGGCTGTATCATAACTGTCGCAATCCATCTCGCCCAATCCGGCGTAGTCCAATTACCACGGTCTCTTGTCAAATATAAATTTACATTTACAAAAAACTTATTTGGATTGTATATCAACACTTTATATTTTTTGTTTACAATACTCTGTGCATCCGTAAGGCTTACCCATGCTCCAAGTTTTCCATCTGTTCTCTTAAAATTCCATATAACATTATCATAGTCATCATATTTCAATTCACTACTAATATCGTCTCTGCTTTTCCATGTATACAGGCCGCCTGTACCTTTTGCCGACATAGATTTTTTGATTTTATCTACAGTTTCGGTCAGCGCTGTGTAATCGGCAGGCAGACTTTTCTTGACTTCTTCCGCGTACGCAGACAGATCTTTCTTTAAATGTAGCAAAATATCTGTCTGCTCACTCGCCGGAATTGAAGAATCCACCTCCAACCCTTCGAGAACTTCCAGCGTGCCAAGTGTCGAAAAAAATCGTTGTTTCAGCGTTGCATTTGTGGCGGAGAACAAATATACAACAAACTGCACATTTCCTTTGTACTGGGTCACATCTGCAGCATATTCCCAGGAAAACACAATGCTGTCTCCGGAAACTGTAGCATCGCTGACAGTATAGTAGTTGACCTGTCCATTGGCATTTCTGTAATTGATTCGAATAGACAGTTTTGAAAGATCCCGCCCATGGTAGTACCGCACCATCGTGAACCGTGCAATATTGACATTCAAATCTCCCTCGACGCCGGCGACAACACCTTTTTCCGGAATTGCAATTGTTCGAAGATGCTCATCGATCCGGAACTGAAATTCCTCTTCTGTGTCTGAAGCTGCCAGTACCATAGGCGCTATCGTCTCATAGTCCGCTTCTGTTGCTTCTGCAAATAATTCGTCTGTTGTTTTAGCCATCCTGTCTCACCTCCACCCGTCCTGTAGGGATTCTGATGCCCTCTCTGCTCTGCCCGATTATATTGATATACCATCTGTTTCCGGAAAGCACTTCTGCCGGCACCATGCACTTGTTGTTCGATATTTTGGCAGGCCAACATGCTGCATCCGGAAGATTCAGCCGACGGAACTCTGCCACTTTGGCCATCCCGCTCCATTCCTGATCGAACTCGAATTCCGCCTGCAGATATTCGCTCGATCCTGGAATGATATCCGAAAAATCCCCTTCCTGCTCCAACTTCTGCCCTTTCACTCGAAACTTTAATGTCCTCATAATAGAACTCCTTTCCTACCCTACGCAGTCCTTTTCCACATATAGCAGACAATATAAGGTGGCATAATATTTTTGTCTCCGCCTTCGTTCGATGTAAAGTTGTATCTTGCTGCTCCCGTCTTGGATGTTGGTAAATTCCACTCAACATGATCATTGTTTGTGTACACAACAGAACCATTCTTTCCTGACGTCATATCTCCAACGTCCTGCCCTGTCGTGTCCATGTACATTTTATTGGAATCAACACCAACCGTCTGTGTATGATGGTGTCTTATATTTATTATTTTTGCGCCTCCTGTTTTTCCGGCCGTTGAAAAATCACTGTCATCGGCATCTGCTCCAATAAGCACACGGCCGGCAGCATATGCCTCCCATGTTCCCTTCCCGAAAGTTTTGCTTGGATTTTCTGGATTCGTAGTGATGTAGAGGCTTCCGATCGGATAAAAAAGATCTACCATCATTCCGCCGATCAATGACTTGAGTGTTTTCCACGTAAGTTTTTTATTCTTTCCGTCTTTATCCGGCGGATTAATCAGGAATAGCTCGCTGTCATCAACTGTATCCGTTTCCGTAAGATCATAAGTATGTCTTCCCATAATCTCCTCCTTATTCTGGTATAAATTCCACGATATACAAATCCGTGGATACTCCTCCGCCTCCTGAACCTCCTGATTTATAGCGTAGAACATGATTCCAAGACGGATTGTAGTTGTAATAGCTCCGGACACAGATCTCCGTTCCGGTCTGATCGCCTGTTGTGCCGCCTACCACATCTCCGTGTTCATTGATCGATGCGTGGACAATCTGACCGTTCCCCAGGTACAGAGCCGTGTGATAACCGCTACGCAGCAGCACGTCCCCACGTTTCAAACCATTTCCGGTACTTACATCAACAGATCCGATGACATCGTGAAATCCATTGGCCGTGAAGTCTGCCAGCATGGTGCTTGTCGTGCCGGAATATCCGCGGCTTGAAATCATATCAATGCCACCCTGCTTCCAGCCATGGTACTGGAAGGAACTGCAGTCGTAATCCGGTCCTTCTCTGTATGCCTGATCATAACCGTGAGAATTGTCATTGGCTATCGCTATTTCCCAGCTGCAAACCTTCTCGATCACTGCGGCCGAGCCGTCATCCGTACTTCCGGAAAGATTGTTGTACCAATACCTTGCCTGTGTTTTCCGTGCAGGCTGTGCACTGCCGGCATGTTGTTCATAATTCATCTCAAACAACTCGGCCAGAGTTTCCACCGATGCTGTAGAAATTGAAAACTGAGCGAAGGTCATCGTCGTTGTCACCTGCTGCCACTGGATGCTATTTTCTTTCTCATATATGATGCGCTCCAGCTGCCCGTCGATGTCCCCGATCGCATATCCCCTGCCGGTTGCCCAGCTGGTGTATTTGGTCGATGGCGTCCATTGAACAAGACCGTATCCAAGATCAACACGGCTGCTGTCCAAGCCCTGCCAGATTCCCGGATTAATTGTGGACTCCGATTGCATATTTCCAAGCATCGCACATACGGCCTCTTTGGTCCAGCCCCGCGCCATCAGATAATTAAGTATGTACTGCGCATTGCCTGTCATCTGCGCTACCGTAAGGTATGCATTACTGCTGATTACTGCCATGATCTTCTCCTTTGTCTGTCAAAAACTGCCGTTCTGCGAATTTCCACCGATTACGATTCCGTTTTTTAACGTCAAGAACGTTCCATTTGAGAACACGACTTTCCCAGACACTCCTGCCGATGATCCCATGCGGAACTTATCTGTCTGGACCGCGATTTCTCCATTCTTGCCATCCAGTGTGATGTACGCCTGTTTCTGTCCATTACCACTTATCGTGGCAACCCAATGGCTGCCATCGCTCTCGATCATTTGCATCAAGTAGATTTCACAGATCCGCGCTCCCTGCTTGTCCGTCACAACCATTTTTCCATTTTCCAGAGACACGGAAAATCCATCCACTTCATTTTTGCTGGTTACTCTTCCGTTGATCGCTGCTCCATTATTGTCCATCTGGCAGATTACGTTTCCACTCTGATCGAGAACCTTTACACTGCCGTTTCCGTTATCTTTTCCACCGAATACGGCAGTTCCGCCCTTGATCCAATCGAAATTAAGACCGATCACAGAAAGGATATTCAGCACTGCGTTTCCGTTCTTGTCCACGCCAGCATTCCAGGTTTTTCCACCATCCGTCGAAACGGCGATTGCATCAATGGTCCGTTTCCAGATCGTCGATGATTCTTCCAACCTCGGTTTGTTGTGCATATAGAAGATCTTACTGCCGTCTGCTTGCACTTCCTCCGTCTGATATGCACCGAATGCCGTTGTCATCAGATTCCAGAGCTGTTTTTCCATCTTGTCATAATCCGAAATCTCCCGATCTGTATAATTCTGTGATTTGATATACGCCTTGGTCACTGCCGAAAACTGATCGCTCCGGTTCTTTTCCGGCGTCTCAGCCCCGCATGAAATACTCTGCGCCGCACCGACCGCGAAGGTGGTATTCGTAACATAGGTATAATACTTTTCACCTTTTCTGGTTGTCACGCAGGCAGCATCTCCGGCTTCAATGGATGGATCGCTCGGAATGCTCGAAGAGATAGTTCGAAACTGCATATCATATAATTTGCTGTACAGATAAGCCGCAACCTCTTTCGCCTGCTCCTCGCTCTGAATCAGGTCATTATCCTCAATCACAAGGCTGTAGTCCGTATCTCCGCACAGATACGTTGTCTGATCATACAACACACCTGCGCCGGTGATCTTAATATCCTGTTCTCCGGCTGTCAGGCTGTATTTTTCCGGGATCTGATGGCAGTAATAGACATCGTCCTCGATAGTGCTGTTCAGCATTTCTTCTCTGGATACCGTGTCCCATAAAAAAATTTCATCATCGGCATCCATCAAAATCGGCTCATCATTCTCATCCAGAAGCACCTGCTCTTCGAGATTTTCGCCATACCAAGACAATTCCAGCTCGCCGTCTGCATTGCACCGTGCATATTTGCAGCAGATCTGCGCTGCCATGGAAATCACATCGCGGTACGTCAACGCGTCACTTTCCGGCCGTGTGTTTACAACATAGTCATCGTTATCCCATCTCTTGGATGCAAGTATGACGCCGCAGCTCCGGCAGGCATCCTGCACAATCTGGCGGATTGTCGCCGGATAGGTAAGGATACTGTCATACTTTTTATCAAAGCAGGCCATATTATCATAAGCTTCCAGGCGCAGGCCTGCTCCCTGGCGTGTTGCATTGTATATCGTATACGTGCCCTTCCGCAGCAGTTCCGGCTCCTCTTCCAGATCAATCGATACAATGGCAGCAACTGATGCTCCTTCCAGAGTCATGCTGTCATACTGACCATCCTGATTATTCAGCGTAGCCGTCCATTTCCCGATAATGGCAGCACCGATGTCAAAACTGTTGGTGGAAGATGTTGCATCTGAGATGCTGTAGGACAATATCTTCCCATTATTAATCTGCAGTTCCGTCCCATCTGCCAATATGATTTTATCGGCTACTTCCAGATATCGGTTTTCACTCTGCAACTTTTTTCTGCATTCTTTACTTGTTTTGATCATAGTTACCTCTGTACAATATCAACGCTGACGCTTTTATAGTAATACACACCGGAGATCTCCCCTGCATGCTCCTTGGACAGTGTACCGCGGTACGTTGTCAAGGTATGATCCTTTCCCGCATCGTGGAACGTAAGTGGAAAGAAACCAATTACCAGGCTGTTTTTCAGCAATTTTACCTCATCTTCTGTCAGCCATTCCCATTTCAGACCAATCGTTTTCTTTTCAGCAATGGCTTCTCCTACCATGGTTCCGTTCAGCGTCCGCCCCGTGTCCTCAGACCAGATGATTTCATCATTCACTGTCATCGAGGTCGGGGCAGGAAGGTTTGTTTTTCCTGCCCTCAGTAACATGTGTCTCCTCCTAATTAATCTGTACCGTGTTGTATCTCCGGTCCATTTCCTGTTGCACCTTCTGCTGAGCTCTGGCAAGAGTTTCGCCATCGATCGAGAAGCCAAGTGCAGACAGTGCTGCGACAATCCGAAGCACGGCGGAATTCACAATGCTTTCCAGCTCCGCTTTCGTCACACTGCCACCGCTGGCTTTGCTGACCGCAAGATCCACCATCTTCTGCAGCTTATCTTCCGGTGCTACAATCTCTCCATAACGCTTGTTATCTCCGATCACGGCAAGACGCGGCGTGTTTCGTGCCACGTATCCTCCGTCCGCAAGATACGGGATTCTGGCGATGGATGCGGTCGGAATCTGAAAGCCTAACTTCTTGCCGCCAACTCCCGGCACCCAGCTCGGAATTTTGACATTTAGTTTGTTCAGAACATCGGATGCAAAATTCACCGTTTTTTCGACCGCGGTCAGCATGCGATTCAGCATACCAATCAGATTGTTTACCGGAATCTTCAACGCATCCGCAAATTTTCCAGCGAAAATGTTCTTCAAGAAAGAAACAAAATCGAGGAAATTGTTCTTCAGATCTGTAATTTTCCCGAAAGCAATCTGACACAACCAACTCAGTCCGTCTTTGAATACGTTCCAGCCGTACTGCGCGCCATCGCATAAGCTCGTGATTGCATTTAATGCTCCATCTTTTAAGGAATTGAATTTCAGCACAACCCAATCACGCAACTGACCGCATTTCTCCTTGACTGTGTCCCAATTCTTCCACAACAGAACACCAATCGCAATTGCTGCAGCTATCGCAACGGTCAGCGGTCCGCCTAACACAGACACCAAGGCTCCAATTGCTGTTTTGGCTAATCCAACTGCAGATATGAACAATTTTGCTGATTTCCAGCATAAAAACAATTGTCCAATGGCAAAAGCCATCTCCTGCAGCACATCCTGATTTTCTGCACACCAATCCGAAAACACCTTCAGGACGGCAATAATTGCATCCCATACCACGAGAAAGGCACCGCCCGTCCACTGTGCTATGGGTTTTAGTACCTGTTCCCAAAACCACTCAAACAACGGCTGCAACGCCACCAGGACAGCATTTAGAAGCTGTATTGCAAGGGACAGCGTCTCCAGGAATCGTGGAACAATCTCATTCGCGGTCCATGTTCCCAGTGGTACAAGGACCTGCTCCCAGAACCACAGAAGCCCCTCTCCAACGTTGATTGCGAATGGAGCCAGCGCATCCCAAAGATCGTTCAGCGCATCATTGATTTTGGGAAAATCGGTTTTCATTAGCCCATCATTCAGGGCATCAATAAAACGCGGGATTCCTGTTCCCAGTGTCCATTTCCCAACTGGAACGAGAAAATGCTGATAAAAATCTTTCAACGACTGACCGGAAAAGTTTCCGAGTCTTGCAAGTCCCTCATTCCAAAGCCGCTTGACCGACCGCAGCGCAGGTTCTGACAGTTTGGTGATATTGCCAAACATGTCCGTAAACTTTTTGTTTACGTCATCAATAACGGTCTCTCCGCTTGCAAGCGAACCAAAATCAATACTGCCGGCAACATTGTTCGGAACGGAAGAATTCTGAGAATCAGAAGTGCTGCTGTCTTTGCTGACCTTATTGATCTTGTCGAATCCCATCAGGGATTTCATATCTTTGGCCGCTTGTTTCGCTGCATCTCCCACGCCAGAAGTACTGTCTGCGAGCTGATCCGCAGCGCTCGAAGCATCCGTCAGACCGGCGGCCGCACTGGCAGCATCCGCCCCAACTGCTCCGACACCTGACTGCCCTGATGACTTATTTCCGGTAATCAGCTCCGTGAAACTCTTGAAAGCATCCGCCAGCGTAACCAGCCGACCGATCAGCGTATTGATCATACGCAGGACCGGCAGAAAAATATTGATCAGTCCCTGACCAATACTTGCTTTTAAGGACTGGAACTGCAGGGACAGGATTCGAACCTGGTTCGCCCAGGACTGGGATGTCCGTGAGAAATCCCCGGTTGCTGCAGAAAGCTGTTTCTGAACAAAGGAATACCTCAACGCCACCTTTTCGGCTTCCGACATCTGATCTGTCGTTTTGCCGAACCCATTGGCCAACGCATAAGAATCCAGCGCTGTCTGGGTCATGACAACACCAAGATCTTTTAAGGACTCTGTTTCGCCTGTAAAGACTGACTTAATCTTTGTGTAGGCTTCGTCCTGGCTGAGATTATAAAAAGATGCCACATCTCCGGCCAGACCGGTCAGTGTAGCACCCATATCCAGCGCCTGCTTCTCGGAAAAGCCAAATGCTTTTGCCATCGCCCCGAAAGTACCCGTGTACTTCTTGGCCATTGTCTCTGACAGACCAAAGCTTCCGGCAGCCGATTTTGCGAATTTATCTACCTGCTCCGCCATAGACGGGAAGGTAACATCAACCACGTTCTGCACCTCAGCCAAGTTGGAACCCAGCTCAATACAGGACTTGGAAAAATCAATTAATTTTTTTACGCCGAAAGCGGCTGCAAGAGTCGCCCCGGCTTTTTTCGCCAGTCCGTTGATCCCGGCCATCTGGCTCTTAAACTGATTATGATTTACGACAAGATCCAGACCGATCTCGCCAATTGTAGTTGCCACTTATACCACCTTCCTCTTTTCGAGGACATCGGCACAGTGGCACTACTTGTCCTGGTTTATTTTTATCTCAAATTCTTTCTTGCAGTGCCTTGCCTGACACTTAAAAAAGACACCCCGGCATCTTGCATCCGGGGTGTACTGTACTTTCTGCTCATGTCCGCAAAAAGGGCATTTTACTTTTAATCTTTCAATTTTTAATCACCTCCAAGGCCTGCCATACGCATAAATGCCATTTTCATCGCATCAAGCTGCGCATCCATCTGTTCTTTTGTTGTATGATTCTTTATAAATTCTGCATGTTTCGATTTCCATTCGTTGCGGATCCGATGTTGTTCCGGTGTGAAATTCTCCAGATACTCTTTCCGGTCTTCTGCGCGAACGGAAACAATCCTTCCAAGAGCTGTATCCGGGGCAATACCAACAAGAAGATCTCTGAACTCTTCCCATTTCATTCCTTCTGGAAGCT
>ERZ857785.3163-NODE-3163-length-12817-cov-25.807632_pt1 | contig 12817 bp, 9 predicted proteins | sample MGYA00519763_ERZ857785 | MGnify/ENA primary metagenome ERZ857785 (study PRJEB31778, sample SAMEA3449365) | human gut metagenome | biome: human gut; feature: human-associated habitat; material: faeces | place: United Kingdom | collected 2010/2012 ... | reverse complement strand
CACGTCATGGACGTGAAGAACCCGTCGCGGAACTACCCCAAGGCCATCATCATCGGTTCGCTGGTCACGGTGCTGATCTTCATTCTGGGAACCTTCTCGCTGGGCCTGATCATCCCCGCCAAGGACATCAGCCTCACGCAGTCGCTGTTAGTCGGGTTCGACAACTACTTCCACTACCTCCACATTTCGTGGGCCGGCCCGATCATCGCCATCGCCTTGATGTTCGGCGTGCTGGCAGGCGTGCTGACGTGGGTGGCGGGTCCCTCGAAGGGTATCTTCGCCGTGGGCAAGGCCGGTTACCTGCCCCCGTTCTTCCAGAAGACCAACAAGAACGGCGTACAGAAGAACATCCTGCTGATCCAGGGCTGCGTCGTGACGCTGCTGGCGCTGCTGTTCGTCGTGATGCCCTCGGTGCAGTCGTTCTACCAGATCCTCTCGCAGCTGACCGTGCTGCTGTACCTGATCATGTACATGCTGATGTTCTCGGCTGCCATCGTCCTGCGCTACAAGATGAAGGGCACGCCCCGTCCGTTCCGCCTGGGCAAAAAGAACGGCCTGATGTGGTTCCTCGGATGCCTCGGTTTCTGCGGCGCACTGCTGGCCTTCGTCTTGAGCTTCGTGCCGCCCAGTCAGATTTCGACCGGCAGCAACACCGTCTGGTTCTCGGTGCTGATCATCGGCTGCGTGGTGGTCGTGGGCGCCCCGTTCGTCATCTACTCCATGCGCAAGCCGTCGTGGAAAGACCCCGAGGCCGCCGCCGATTTCGCTCCCTTCCACTGGGAAGCGCAGGCCAAGGTCGCAGCCCCCGCGGCAGCCGCATCTGCACAGCAGAAACCCGGAAGCAACAAATAACAGCCGAAGAAATGCCGCCGAACTCCTTAAGTCCCCGCCTCGGCGGGGGTTTGGGGACGGGGCGGGCCTGCAAACACGGCGGAACGCCGTGACTACGGCCTGCCACAGCGGAAATGAGGATACAAACCATTTTACAAATTTCATAACATGATTCAGAAGATCGACAAAAAAGCGGTTCAGGATGCCGTGCAGATGGCATACGACCGCTGCAAAAACGAAACCGGCGGCAAAAACGCCGACTATATCCCCTATCTGGCCGATGTGCCGTCGAACTTGTTCGGCATCGCGGCCTGCCTTCCCGACGGCGACGTGGTGGCCGTGGGCGACACGGACTACAAGTTCGGCATCGAATCGGTGTCGAAGGTCCCCACGGCGATCCTCGCCATGAATCAGTACGGCGGCCAGGAGGTGCTCGGCAAGATCGGCGCCGACGCCACGGGACTCCCCTTCAACTCGATCATGGCCATCCTGCTCGAAAACGACCACCCCTCGACGCCGCTGGTGAACGCCGGAGCCATTTCGGCCTGCTCGATGATCAAGCCCGTGGGCGACAGCGACGGCAAATGGAAAGCCATCGTCTCGTTCATCGCCGACCTCGCGGGATCGGACGTCGCGGTGATCGACGAACTCTACAAATCGGAGACGGCGACCAACTTCAACAACAAGTCGATCGCGTGGCTGCTGAAGAATTACAACCGCATCTACGACGATCCCGACATGGCGCTGGACATCTACACGCGCCAGTGCTCGATCGGCGTGACGGCCCGGCAGCTGGCCACGATGGCCGCGACGATCGCCAACAGCGGCGTGAACCCCGTGACCGGAAAGGCCGTGTTCAAGCCCGAGCTGACGCCCAAGATCGCCTCGATGATGGCCACCGTGGGATTCTACGAGCACACGGGCGACTGGCTCTTCACGACGGGGCTTCCGGCCAAAACGGGCGTGGGCGGCGGCATCATGGGCGTCGTGCCGGGCGTGATGGGCGTTGCGGCGTTCGCGCCCCCGCTCGACGGGGCCGGCAACTCGGTGAAGGCCCAGAAGGCGCTGGCGTTCATCGCCGGACACCTCAACCTCAACGTCTTCGGCACGACGCGCTGCGTGATGGCCGGAAAAGAGCCTGTGAAGGCGTAAGAACTCCCCTGCGGGGAGACCCGCCGACGAAAAGGGGCGCATCCTGCGAGGAATGCGCCCCTTTTCCGTATCCGGACAGGGTGTCAAAAGCGGTAGCGGACGCCGACCAGCAGACAGCCCGACGTACCGATACCGGCCTCGGCATAGGCTGCGACGCGTCCCCCGACTTCGACGCCGACGGGCGACACCTGGAAGGCGAACTGCGTGGATTTGTCGCTCTCGCCCCCGACCTCGGATCTGGAGAACGAGGCTCCCGCACCGAGGCGCGAATAGAACGAAACCACCTTGAGGTTCATCCAGTTCCACTTCACGTTGGGCAGCAGCGACCAGTAGCGGTTCCAGATCTCCGAGCCGGCGTCCCTGACCTCCTGCGTGTTCGAGGAGTAGACGACCTGCGCGCCGAGGCGCAGGCTGCCGATCAGGCGGAAACTGTAACCCACGGTGACGGCGCCCCACCCCTTGAGGTCGGTATTCGCATTCGTGAAAAGCCCGGTCAGCATGTCGCTGTACGAGTCGATCCAATCGGTGACGGGAGCGACGCCGTAGGACACCGAAACCTCGCTGCGGCGCGATCCCTGGGCGGCGGCGGGAACGGCCATCACGACGACGGCCGCCGCCATCAGCAATTTCTTGATCATTGTTCTCTGTTTTTCAGGTTTTACGACTGCTAATATAGCAAAAATCACGCAACGAAATCAATCCGTTCGGCGGACAGGCGCGCGACGGGCGCAGAACGGGCACGCGACAGGCGCAGAACGGGCACGCGACAGGCGCAGAACGGGCGCGGAACGGGCAACGCATCGCGGACAATCACTCGTCCATCACCTCCCGCCGGATGGCTTCGAGATACCCGCGACCCCATTTCAGGTCCGGCTCGACATAATTTCCCTCGGCCCATTCGTTCCAGGATTTCAGCAGGATGATCCGGTGTTCGGGAGCTTTTCCCCGGACCATTTCCACAGCCTCCCGGAGGTGTTTCCCGAACAGCTCGGGCGTGGAATCCGTCACGATCCACCCCTCTTTCCCGCTGCACGGCGTGTGGTCCCAGTTCGGAATGACCGAGGGGAACACGTTCTCCCGGGTGTCTTCGTCCCCGTTGAGAAAATAAGCGGCCATCCGTTCATAGGGATAATTGAGCGGAATCTTCCGCCAGCGGTCGAATTTTACCCGCTGCCGTTCGAAAAACGAATGCCTTACATTGAAATACCCGACCAGCCGCAGCGGATTCACGGCGTCGACCCCCGTAGAGAAAATGGCCCCGACGTTCGGAACCGGGGCGTTCTCGTGCCCGACGAAGTAGATTCCCGGCAGGCCGTTCTTTTCGGCCAGCTCCCGCCACGTGGCGATGAAAACCTTCACCTCGGGGTCCGCCAGCGGTTTGTAGATCATAAACAGCGGCTTGCCGTCCACCGTAATGTAACGATGGTCCCGAAAAGCGGGCAGCACGGCCCGGAAATGCGCCGTATAGTCTTCGACGCCTCCGTAGAGCTGTTCGATCAGCATGTTCCGGTTCGTGATCCCGTGGGCGAAGCCCCGCCAGCTCTCATTGGCCCAGGCCAGCGCGAACGGAAAATCGGGTTCGCCGCTGGCCAGCACCTCGTTGAAGGGGCGTTCCAGCAACCGCTTGCCGTTGCCGAACCAGTAATGCCAGTAGACGAAGCCCTCGACGCCGTATTCGCGGGCCATATCCGCCTGCGCCTGCCGCGTCTCGGCGACCCGCAGGTCGTAATACCCCAGATCGGCCGGAACTCGGGGCTGATAGTGATTTCTGAAATACCGTCGGGCCTTACCCACGTTCGTCCATTCGGTAAAACCCTTTCCCCTCCACAGGTCGTTCTCCGGGATGGGGGTGAAATTGAGGCAAATACAATGCCAATAATCTCGCTTTCATACATTGATCCGACAATCGGACCCGGATACCGGAGCAGACTGCAAGACCCTGCACAGCAAGGCTGTGCCCCGGCATGAAAAACGATGCGGAGGATTGTTCAGGGTCCCCCGCATCGTATCCGGTCCGGTATGTTTAAACCTCGTTTTCGACAGCCTTGAACAGCGCGACGTCCTCCGTCGTGGAGTTCATCACGTAGGTATAGGCCTCCGCGATCTTCGCCTCTGCAAGCTTGCAGAACACGCGCGCCGAAGCGGCATACTCCTCCGCCTCACCGGCCTGACGGGCCAGCAGGTAGGTGATGATGATGTGTCCGGCGGTCTCCACCAGGCGGCGGGCATGGAAATCCTTGAATCCGCAGACCTCCTTGTCGCCGGCCTCGACCCGGGCCTGCATCTCCGAGAACTTGACGGTCAGCTCCTTGAGCTTCGTCACCACGGGGCACATCGCCTCCGTGTAGCTTTCGGCGGCATAGCGCCCGATCTGCTCCAGGAACGTGCCCTTCGTCACGGCGTTGATCGCCGCAACGACCTGCAACTGCGAGGTTCCCTCGTAGATGTTCATAATGCGTGCATCGCGGTACAACCGCTCGCAGGGATAGTCCTTCATAAAACCCGATCCGCCGTGGATCTGGATGGCGTCGTAGGCCAGCTGGTTGGCGTACTCCGACGAGAAGAGCTTCACCAGCGGCGTGAAACCGTCGGCAAGGCGGTTGTAGAACTTCATCTCCTGACGCTCCTCCGCTTCGAGCGAACGCTCGTGGGAGATATGGCCGTACTGCTTGTAGACCTCGACGAAACGCGCCGTTTCGTACAGCAGCGCGCGCACGCCCTGCACCTTGGCCTTCATGTTCGAGAGCATCTCCGAAACGGCGGCGAACTGGATGATCGGCTTGCCGAACTGCTCGCGCTCGTGGGCGTATTTCAGCCCCTCGCGGTAAGCGGCCTCGCAGAGACCCACCGACTGTGCGCCGATGCCCAGGCGTGCGGCGTTCATCAGCGACATCACATACTTGATCAGGCCCATCTTCCGGTCGCCGACCAGCTGCGCCGGGGCGTTCGTGAAGACCAGCTCGCACGTCGGCGATCCCTTGATGCCGAGCTTATTCTCGATGCGGCGCACCTTCACGCCGCCGTCGCGCTTGTCGTAGACCAGCATCGAGAGGCCGCGGGCGTCGGTCGTACCCTCTTCGGTACGCGCCAGCACGAGCGAAACCTCGCCGTCGCCGTTGGTGATGAAGCGTTTCACGCCGTTCAGCAGCCACGTCTGCCGCTCCTCCGACCAGGTGGCCTTGAGCATCACGGCTCCGAGGTCCGAACCGGCGTCCGGCTCCGTGAGGTCCATGGCGCACGTCGCGCCCGCCGAGACCCACGGCAGGTATTTCTGCTTGATCTCCTCCGAAGCGAACTCGTTCAACGTTTCGGCGCAGTCCTGCAACCCCCAGATGTTCTCGAAACTGGCATCGGCGCGGGCCACCATCTCGTTGGCCATCACGAAGCAGATGAGCGGGAAGTTCAGTCCGTCGTACTTGCGCGGAAGCGTCATGCCGCTCAACCCCGCGTCAACCACCGCCTTCATGTTCTCGACCGTACCCGAAGCGTACTCCACATGGTCGTCGACCACGCGCGGACCCTCGTGGTCCACACCCTCGGCGTTGGGGGCGATCACCTCGCCGCAGACCTCGCCGGCGATCTCCAGCACGCGGCGGTAGTTGTCCATCGCGTCGTCGAAATCCTGCGGCGCATAGTCGTAGAGGTCCTTCTCCGCGAAACCGCGCTCCTTCAGCTCCACGATCTTGCGCATCAACGGATGCTGGAGGTGGAACTGCAAATCCTTGTTATCTGAAAAGAAATTAGCCATAATTAGTTGTTTTTAAGATTCGTAGGCTCCTGTTTTGGGGTAAATTCAATACCTATGACATAGAAGTGGGGAATGTTGCCGACAATTTCGCCCGACAGGTCGGGCGCGATCTCGTTCTCGCCGCAGAAACGGAACAGATTGTGCTCCGCATCGAACCACATCGAACCGTAAAAGACCAGCGGAATGAACTTTCCGGCCTCGAACGAGTCGATCCCGAACGGACGGGTGCAGTACTTGGTAAGCGTATAACCGCTCGACGAAGTCACGCTGCGGAGCTTGAGCCGCTGACTGGCCTCCCGCATCTCCGGGATACTGAAATTCAGCATCGCCGTCGAATCCGTCCCCGAAGGATAGAATCCAATCGTCAGTTTTTTGGCCAGCATGTAAATGCCCGCCTGCGGATCGGCCATCTCGCCGGGCAGGATTTCGCCGCGCACCTTCTCGGGGAAATCGCTTACGAGCAGTTTGTTCGGCCCGCAGGGAAACTCCCGGGAACGAATCTCCACGCCCGATTCGTACTCCTTGATATATACCGTCATGTCATAGCGGCCCGGTCCTTCGAGCAATTCCGACAGGTCAAAACCGAACGCCTCGTAACCGGCAGCTTCCAGCAGGGAGCGGAAGTCGTCGAACCCGACAGGCCGGCTCTTGATCTGCTGTCCGGAAACGGACGCAGAGAGGAGAAGCGTACAGATTACCGTCAGAAGCCTGCGCATCGCTATTTCGAGTTTTGTTTGTAGTACTTGATCATCTTGGGGATAATCTCATTGACATCGCCCGTGATGGCGTAGTCGGCGATCTTGTTGATCGGGGCTTCGGGGTCCGAGTTGATCGAGATGACCATCGACGACTGATCCATGCCGGCCGTGTGCTGGATCTGACCCGAGATGCCGCAGGCGATGTAGAGCTTCGGACGCACCGTGACGCCCGTCTGGCCCACCTGACGCGCATGCTCCGTGAAGCCCGCATCGACGGCGGCGCGGCTGGCGCCCACTTCGCCTCCCAGAACGTCGGCCAGTTCGTGCACCAGCCTGAAGTTCTCTTTGGAACCCATGCCGTAGCCGCCGGCGACGATGATGCCCGCACCCTTGATGTCGATCTTGCGCTCCTCGATCTGACGGTCGATGATCTTCACCGCGAGGTCCGCGTCCGTGACCATCTTCTTCCAGTCGATCGCCTTCACCTCGCCCGCGCCGGGCTGTGCGGCGTACTCCTTGCGCATGACGCCCTCGCGGACGGTGGCCATCTGCGGACGGTGGTCGGGGTTGACGATCGTGGCGATGATGTTGCCGCCGAACGCCGGGCGGATCTGATAGAGGAGGTTCTTATACTCCGTACCCGTCTTGGCGTCCTTGTGGTCGCCGATTTCGAGCTGCGTGCAGTCGGCCGTAAGACCGCTGTGCAGGGCCGACGATACGCGGGGTGCGAAGTCGCGGCCCACGGGCGTGGCGCCGAACAGCGCGATCTGGGGCTTCTCCTGCCCGATCAGACCGCACAGGACCGCCGTGTGGGGCAGCGTGCGGAACGGGGAAAATAACGGATCATCGGCAACCCAGACCGTATCGGCGCCGTATTTGGCCAGTTCCTTTTCGATGCCGGCGAGGTTGTGGCCCAGGACGACGGCTTCGAGTTTCACGCCGAGCGTCGTGGCCAGTTCGCGGCCTTTGGTCAGCAGTTCGAGACTCACGTCGGCGACCTTGCCGCCCTCCATCTCGATATATACGAATATATTGTTCATCTCAAAAAAACGCATTAACCGAGCGTGTGGCTCGCGATGAGTTCAACCATAAGTTCATTGATGTCGTTGTCGGCGGCGGTGAGTTTCTTGGCCTCCTTGGCGGCGAAAACCACGTTCTCGATCCTCTTGACCTTCGTGGGCGAACCCTGGAGGCCGAGCTGCGCGGGATCGGGATCGACATCGGCGGCGGCCCACTCCACGATGCGGAGGTACTCCTTCGCGGCGGCGCGCTGCGCGGCGGGCGATTCGGGTGCGGCGGCGATCTCCGAACCGGCCTGCGCGCCCTTGTACTTCATCACGCGCTTGGCGTTGCGCGGGCGGCACTCGGCGGCCGAGGCGTTGACCGTCACAACGGCCGGAATCGGGCACTCGACGACCTCCGTGCCGTGCTCCAGGCGGCGCTTGATGACCAGCGCACCCTCACGGACTTCGAGAATCTCCTCGGCATAGGTCACCTGCGGAAGACCGAGCTTCTCGGCGACCTGCGGACCCACCTGCGCCGTGTCGCCGTCGATGGCCTGACGGCCTGCGAAAATCACGTCGGGGGCGATCTTCTTCAGCGCGCACGAAAGGGCGTAGGAGGTGGCCAGCGTGTCCGAGCCGGCGAACTCGCGGCCCGAAAGCAGGTAGCCGCCGTCGGCCCCGCGGAACATCGCGTCGCGGATGATGTCGGCGGCGCGCTGCGGACCCATCGTAAGGATATGAACCGTGGAACCCGCCACACGGTCCTTGAGCCGCAGGGCGGCTTCGAGCGCATTGAGGTCCTCGGGATTGAAGATGGCCGGAAGCGCCGCGCGGTTGACCGTCCCTTCGGGAGTCATCGCGTCCTTGCCTACGTTGCGGGTATCGGGAACCTGCTTGGCCAAAACAAGAATTTTGAGGTTTTGTTGTTGCATATAAGTAAGTAATGGTTATATATTGAATCCTTTTCCTTCTTTCACCGCTGTCGTCGCGGCGTTCCGTCGCGTTCGCGAATCTGCCCCGCCCCAAGCCCTCCCGCGGGAGGGACTTACGGCGTAAAACACGCCCTGTTTCTGCTTGGGCGGCTCGGCAATCCGCAAGCGACTGCCCCCGCCTGTCGCCGCAGTTGTCGCGACGCGACCGGGTCGTCAACCGGGATTTCGACCGAAACGCGGACGGGCGGAAATCACACAAAAACGCATCCCTAACCTGCCACTGGGCAGCCGGGATGCGCGGTTGCTTATCGGACGATCGTTTCGCCGCGGTCGGGGCCTACGGAGATGATCTTCACGGGGACGCCCGTCTGCCGCTCGATGAACTCCACGTAGCGTTTGAACGCCTCGGAGAACTCCTCGTAGCTGCCGTACCGGCGCAGGTCGCATTTCCAGCCCTCGAACTCGGTGTAGACCGGGCGGAGGTCGCCGGTGATTTCGTAGGGGAACTCCGAGGTGGTGCGGCCGCCGATCTCGTAGGCCGTGGCCACGCGGATCGTGTCGAAATCGTTCATCACGTCGGATTTCATCATAATCAGCTGCGTCACGCCGTTGACCATGATCGAATATTTCAGGGCCACCATATCGAGCCATCCGCAGCGGCGGCGGCGGCCCGTGACGGCGCCGAACTCGTGGCCGATGTCGCACAGCCGCTCGCCCGTCTCGTCGAACAGCTCCGTGGGGAACGGTCCGCTGCCCACGCGCGTGCAATAAGCCTTGAAAATGCCGAAGACCTCGCCGATGCGGTTCGGGGCGACGCCCAGCCCGGTGCAGACGCCCGCGCAGACGGTGTTCGACGAGGTGACGAACGGATAGGAGCCGAAGTCCACGTCCAGAAGCGTTCCCTGCGCGCCTTCGGCCAGAACGGACTTGTCCTGCGAGAGGCAGTCGTTGACGAAATATTCGCTGTCGATGATGTGGAAGCGGCGGAGGTATTTGACCGCCTCGAACCACTGCTTCTCCAGCTCGGCAATGTCGTATTGATAGTCGAGACTCTTCAGGATCTTCTCGTGGCGCGCCTTGGCCGCAGCGTAGATGCTTTCGAAATCGGGACTCAACAGATCCCCTACGCGCATGCCGTTGCGGCTTACCTTGTCGGTATAGGTGGGACCGATGCCCTTGCCCGTCGTGCCGATCTTGGCGCTGCCCTTGGCCGCCTCGTACGCGGCGTCGAGCATGCGGTGCGTGGGCAGAATCAGGTGGGCCTTCTTCGAAATGCAGAGCTGTTTGGTCAGGTCATGGCCGCTGGCAGCCAACGCTTCGGCCTCCTCGCGGAAAAGCACCGCGTCGATCACCACGCCGTTGCCGATGATGTTGGTCTTGCCGCCCTGGAAAATGCCCGAAGGAATCGAGCGGAGCACGTATTTCTCGCCGTTGAATTCCAACGTGTGACCGGCATTGGGACCGCCCTGGAAGCGGGCCACCACCTCGTAACGAGGCGTCAGCACGTCCACAACCTTCCCTTTGCCCTCGTCACCCCATTGCAGGCCGAGGATAACGTCAACTTTTTTCATTGTATCCGGTTCTGTTTTATGTTTGCAAAAGACATTTTTTGCATCCAAAGGTACGAATTATTATCCGAAAAGCCCAAGGCCGCCGCCGGACTTTTCAACAAATTATGAAGAAAAACCGTCCTTTTCGGACGGTTTTTTGTCGTAAATGGGGGAAATAACGCACTCGGAAGCGGGGCCGTTCCGCCCGGGACCGAAATCCCCGCAACGGCCCGGCGGGCCGTTGCATGCCGGAAATCACTTGCGGACGAGTTCCGTCGGTCCGTTGAAGTCGACGCTTTGCGAGGCGAGGCAGTAGACCGTGGCAAGGGAGGGGTTGCCGCGCACGTCGGCACGCAGCCCCGAGGCGCAGGAGGTCACGTCCAGCGACCCCGCGAGGGCATTGTCCGGACAAAGAAGCGTTGCGAGCGAGGCGTTCGACTGCAAATCGAGGCGCGGCAGCGAGTTGCCGCCGCAATCGAGGTATGCGAGGCCGCGCAGGCCGTTCACGTCGAGCGACACAAGGCCGTTGTCCGAGCAGTCGAGCCATTCGAGGCGCGTCATTGTGACGTCCAGCCGCGTGAGCGCGTTGCCCCGGCAGTCGAGCCGTTCCAGACGCGTGAACTCCTTCAGGTCGGAGAGCGACGCGACACCCCGTTCCGGACACTCCACCGTGCGGACACGCTGCGCCTCGTAGCGCGAGATGCGGCCGTCGCCATCGACGTCGAATTCGTCCAGACAGTAGGCCTCGAAGGCCTTGTCGTAAAATGTCAGGTAGATGTATCTGTTCTTCTCGTCGCGCTCGTCCTCGGCAAGGCCGCAGGCCGCCGAGAGCAGTAGGAGCAGGACGGGAAGGGCGCGGACCATAGGCGGCGTCAGATGTTCACGTCGTCGTCGGAGGCGTCCGAAGCGTCCGAGCTGTCGTCGTCGCCCTGAATGTCGTCGGCCCCCTTGATCTCGTCGTCGTAGTAGTCCTTGTCGTCGTCGTCGTGCGAATTGTCGTCGACCTTCACGTCGATCTTCACCATGTAGGCTATCTCGTCCGTATCATAGGGAACGGCATAGAAAAAATCGCCGTTGGGCTTGTCGACACGGATCATCGCATCGGTGAATCCCAGCGGGTATTTCGCCTTCACAGCCTCCTGCAACTCGGGGCTGAGGTTATGAAAACTCGTCGCAATATGTTTCTTCACGATATTCGGTTTAGTCATGGTAGTGTCTCGAAATTTTTTGCAATTATAAGCAAAATTTGAATATCGCACCACATCTGCAATTTTTTTTTGCATTTTTTTTGATTTTACACCAAATTCACCCGTTGTTAAGGACAAAATATGTAACTTTACACACGTTATTTAAGGATTATGGTACGCGAACGGATCGAAGAGCTGCGCCGGCAGCTCGAACTGCATAACTTCAAATATTACGTCGAAAACGCCCCCGAGATTTCGGATTTCGAGTTCGACGCGATGATGCGCGAACTTCAGGATCTGGAGCGCGCACACCCCGAATACGCCGACCCCAACTCGCCTTCGGTGCGCGTGGGAAGCGACCTGACGGCCGAGTTCCGGACCGTGAAGCACCGCTACGCGATGCTGTCGCTGGGCAACACCTACTCGCTGGACGAACTGCACGAGTTCATCGGCCGCATCGAGCGCGAAGCCGGGGCCACGGACTACGTCTGCGAACTGAAATTCGACGGCACGGCCATCTCGCTCACCTACGAGCACGGACGGCTCGTGCGCGCCGTGACCCGCGGCGACGGCGTCGAGGGCGACGACGTGACGGCCAATGTCCGCACCGTGCGCACGGTGCCCCTGCGCCTGCGGGGCACGGACTGGCCCGACCTCTTCGAAATCCGCGGCGAGATCCTGATGCCCTACGCCTCGTTCGACCGCCTCAACGCCGAGCGCGAGGCCAACGGCGAGCAGCTCTTCGCCAACCCCCGCAACGCCGCCGCCGGGACGCTCAAGCAGCAGTCGTCGGCCGTGGTGGCCCGGCGCGGACTGGACTGCACGCTCTACCAGCTGGCGGGCGACGAGCTGCCCTTCACGAGCCATTGGGAGAGCCTCGAAAAGGCCCGCCAGTGGGGGTTCAAGGTCTCGGACGCGGCGCGCATCTGCCGCAGCGTCGCCGAGATCGACGCATTTATCGAACACTGGGACACCGCACGGCGCCGCCTGCCCTTCCCGACGGACGGCGTGGTGATCAAGGTCAACGACTTCGCCGTCCGGCGCCAGCTGGGATTCACAGCCAAGGCCCCCAAGTGGGCCGTGGCCTACAAGTTCAAGGCCGAACGGGCCGCCACGCGGCTCGACAGCGTGTCGTTCCAGGTAGGACGCACCGGGGCTATCACGCCCGTCGCCAACCTCGAACCGGTGCTGCTGGCCGGAACCACCGTGCGGCGCGCGACGCTGCACAACGCCGAGCAGATGGCCCAGCTGGACATCCGCCCGGGCGACACGGTCTACGTCGAGAAGGGCGGCGAGATCATCCCGAAGATCATCGGCGTGGACCTCGCGCAGCGCCCGGCCGACAGCCGTCCGTTCGAGTACATCACCGTATGCCCCGAATGCGGGACGCCGCTGGTGCGCTACGAAGGCGAAGCCAAGCACTACTGCCCCAACCAGAGCGGATGCCGGCCCCAGATCATCGGGCGCATCATCCACTTCATCCGCCGCAAGGCCCTCGACATCGAGGGGCTGGGCGAGGAGACCGTCGAACTGCTCTACGAAAACGGACTCGTGCGCGACGTGGCGGACCTCTACGACCTGCGGGCCGAACAGCTGGCCCCCCTGCCCCGGCTGGGCGAGAAGTCGGCCGACAACATCATCCGCTCGGTGGAACGCTCGAAGGCGGTTCCCTTCCAGCGCGTGCTGTTCGGGCTGGGAATCCGCTTCGTGGGCGA
>ERZ857785.3157-NODE-3157-length-12836-cov-2.616540_pt1 | contig 12836 bp, 10 predicted proteins | sample MGYA00519763_ERZ857785 | MGnify/ENA primary metagenome ERZ857785 (study PRJEB31778, sample SAMEA3449365) | human gut metagenome | biome: human gut; feature: human-associated habitat; material: faeces | place: United Kingdom | collected 2010/2012 ... | reverse complement strand
GCCCCTACTACTAACACGAACCGCGGGTTCCGTCCAGTACTTTATATCAAGTAGAACTTATGCTTACAAGCAATGCACCAATTAATGTAACTTGTCAGAATATAGGCAAAACATAAGAACTATTCTAAGAGTCTGTAAATAAAAAACAAATTAAGTAAAGATACTTAGAAAAACAGATAATACCCTTTGAAATATAATTAGCAAAATAATTTGCAAATATATTTCAAGGGTATATTTTTATAAAACTAAAATAATGGAAAAATAGTTATATTTATTAATAAATAAAAAAATTATTATTTGTTGCTTTTGCAACAGAAAAACAATAAACTTGGTATATAATTATCTCATAAAAAAGTAGGAGGAAAAGCAAATGAAAATAATAAAAAGAGATGGAAGAGTTGTAGATTATGATAGACAAAAAATAGCAGTAGCAATAGAAAAAGCAAACAGAGAAGTAAAAGGAAAAGAGCTTGCATCTAAGGAAGACATAAAAAACATTATTCAACATATAGAAGATTTAGACAAAAAAAGAATGCTAGTTGAAGATATTCAAGATATTATAGAAGAACAATTAATGAAAATTGGAAAATATGAATTAGCAAAAAAATATATTGTATATCGTTATAATAGAGCATTAGTAAGAAAATCAAATACAATAGATGAAACAATTTTAGGATTAATTAGAAATGAGAACCAAGAATTAGCAGAAGAAAATTCTAATAAAAATACGATGCTTGCTTCTACTCAAAGGGATTATATAGCAGGGGAAGTTTCTAGAGATTTAACTAGAAGATTATTATTACCAGAAAAAATAATAAAAGCTGACCAAGATGGAATTTTACATTTTCACGATGCAGATTATTTTGTACAACCAATTTTTAATTGTTGTTTAGTTAATATTGGTGATATGTTAGACAATGGTACTGTAATGAACGGAAAAATGATAGAAAGCCCAAAAAGTTTTCAAGTTGCGTGTATTGTAATGACTCAAATTATAGCAACAGTTGCAAGTAATCAATATGGTGGACAATCTGTTGATATAAAACATTTAGGAAAATATTTGAGAAAAAGTTATGATAAATTCAAAACAGAAATAGCAGAAAAATATAAAGGAAAATTACCAGAAGATACAATAGAAGATTTAGTTCAAGATAGGTTAAAAGCAGAGTTAAAAGCTGGTGTACAAACCATACAATATCAAATAAATACATTAATGACAACAAATGGACAAGCACCTTTTGTAACACTATTTTTACATTTGGAAGATGATGATCCATATATAAAAGAAAATGCAATGATAATAGAAGAAATTCTAAGACAAAGATATGAAGGAATAAAAAATGAAGCAGGAGTTTATGTTACACCAGCATTTCCAAAACTTGTATATGTATTGGATGAAAATAATTGTCTAAAAGGTGGAAAATATGATTATTTAACAAAATTGGCAGTAAAATGTTCAGCAAAAAGAATGTATCCAGATTATATATCTGCAAAGAAAATGCGTGAAAATTATGAAGGAAATGTATTTAGCCCAATGGGATGCAGAAGCTTTTTATCTCCTTGGAAAGATGAAAACGGAAACTACAAGTTTGAAGGAAGATTTAATCAAGGAGTTGTAAGTATTAATCTACCACAAATTGCAATAATTGCAGATGGTGATGAAGAAAAATTCTGGAAATTATTAGATGAACGATTAGAATTATGCAAAGAAGCATTAATGTGTAGACATTATGCATTACTTGGAACAAAATCAGATATAAGCCCAATTCATTGGCAATATGGAGCAATATCAAGATTAGCAAAAGGGGAAAAAATAGATAAACTATTATATGGTGGCTATTCAACAATCTCACTTGGTTACATAGGAATTTATGAAATGACAAAACTGATGAAAGGGGTATCACACACAAGTCCAGAAGGACATGATTTTGCAATAAAAGTAATGGAATATTTAAGAGATAAGGCAGCAGAATGGAAAAAAGAAACAAACATAGGATTTGCATTATATGGAACACCAGCAGAGAGTTTATGTTATAAATTTGCAAGAATAGACAAAGAAAAATTTGGAACAATTAAAGATGTAACAGATAAAGGATATTATACAAATTCATATCATGTTGATGTTAGAGAAAAAATAGATGCATTTGAAAAATTAGAATTTGAAAGCGAATTCCAAAAAATCTCTTTAGGTGGTGCAATTTCCTATGTTGAAATACCAAATATGCAAAAAAATATAAAAGCATTAGAAGAAGCCGTGAAATTTATATATGAAAATATACAATATGCAGAATTTAATACAAAATCAGACTATTGCCATGTTTGTGGATTTGATGGAGAAATAATAATAAATGATAATAACGAATGGGAATGTCCAAATTGTGGAAACAAAGATCACAGCAAAATGACAGTAGTTAGAAGAACTTGTGGGTATTTAGGAGAAAATTTCTGGAATGCAGGAAAAACCAAAGAAATAAAGCAAAGAGTTTTACATATGTAAGAAGTAGGGAAAAGGGGACGCCCTTTTTTTCCCTATTAAAAAATTCCCTATTAAATATTTTACTAAAATGAGATTGGAGGTATGATATGAATTATGCAGATATAAAAAAGATAGATGTAGCAAATGGTGAAGGTGTTAGAGTATCAGTATTTGTAAGTGGATGTAATCATCATTGCAAAGGTTGTTTTAATCAATGTGCTTGGGATTTTAATTATGGGAAAAAATTCACAGAAAAAGAAGAACAACAAATAATAGATTACATGAATCATGATTACATATCAGGACTTTCTCTTTTAGGAGGAGAACCACTAGAACCTAAAAATCAAGAAGGGTTATTACCATTAGTAAAAAAGGTAAAAGAAAAATTTCCTGATAAAAATATTTGGTGTTATACAGGTTTTGATTTTGAAAAAGACGTTGTGGGAAAAATGGCAAAAAATAATGAGACTACAAGAGAATTATTAAAATATATTGATATTATAGTAGATGGAAAATTTGAGGAAGATAAAAAAGATTTAAAATTGCAATTTAGAGGTTCTTCAAATCAAAAAATTGTAGATGTAAAAAAATCACTACAAACAGGACAAATTGTAAAGCAAATTCAATATAAGTAAAAAATAGTTAGCATATAGCTTGCTATTTTTTAAATTTGCTTATATAATGTAAAAAAAGCAAAGGAGGTAGTGGTCTATGATTATGGATTTACCGGAAAAATTTTCTATAGGAGATGCTAGGCAAAAAAACGATGCTTTTATTGAGGATGGAATCTTAAAAATACGGAAGGATGCTTCATACCGTTTTGTAATTTATGAATTGACTTTTAAATTAAAAGGAGGAAAACATATTTGCAGATATTGTGGAAAAATTTTTAGTGACAGAAAAATGACAATGGACCATATGTATCCACAAGATATGGGTGGTCCGACAATAACTAATAATTTATTACCATCATGTCAAAAATGTAATAGTGAAAAGTCAGATATGACTAGAGAACAATATGAAAAATATAAACATTTAGAAATAGTAGGAAAAAATAGTAAAGAATATTTGAAAGATTTAAGAGGCTATAAAGAATTTATTAAAAAATGGGAGGAGTTTGAAATTCCAAAAGAATGGATATCCAAAAGAGAATTATCAACTATTATAGCAGAAATTCGGTTAGGAGATTGTACACAAAATGCTAAATATAAAAAAGTAGTAGAATGTTATGAAAAATACTACCATATTCCGAAACCTATTATAGTAGACAAAAACGGATTTCTTTTAGATGGATTCTATTCTGTTATTTTTGCAAAGAATAACTCGATAACAAGTTTACCAGCAATTGAATTAGAAAATGTAGAAGTGATAATGTAAGCACAAAAAGGAGATTTGATATGATGTATCAAATTTTGGAACTTTCTAATTATATAGAAGAAAATCATAAAAAATTTTCTAATACTGTTTTAGAAATATATAATTTTATGGATGATATTTCAGAAGAATATCGAAACTTCTTTTTATGGTATTGGAAAAAAGTTGTACCTGATATATTAAATGGGACAAGAGAAATTTTTATAGCTACTATTAACAAAAAAATAGTTGGAGTTGCAATATTGAAAAGAAAAAAAGAAGAGAAAAAAATTTGTTCAATTTTTGTTATAAAAGAGCAAAGAAACAAAGGAATTGCAACAGCTTTATTAGAAAAATCTTTTGATTATTTGAAAACAAATAAACCGTTAATTAGTATTTCAGAAAATAAGATTCAACAATTTTCAAGTATTATAAAAAAATATAATTGGAAACAAGAGCAAGTTTTAGAAAAAGGTTATTATAATAAAACCTCAAGAGAAATTGTTTTTAATGGAAAAATTTTGTGATTAAAAAAGTTCAATAGAGTAATTCTCTATTGAACTTTTTTAGTTTTGATTTAAAAATCTATTTAATAACTGTTCTCTACATAAATTTTCAAACTCATCATTAATTGGTTCTAAAACAACATTTTCATCATATTTTCTATCTAAGCAATATTTAATAATATAATCAGCAAGTTCTGGATTTTTAGAAAGAAGTGGACCATGTAAATAAGTTGCAATAACACTAGATTTAAAAAAGCCTTCTTCTGAATCACCAAATTTATTACCATTTCCAAAAAGAACCTTACCAAAAGAATTAGAAATATCAAAAGTTTGTCCACCATGATTTTCAAAACCAATAACCTTAGTCTCTACACCATTTAAAGTAGCCTCAATAACAATATTTCCAATACATCTTTTCTTTCTATCAGGATTAGCAACTGTATAGTAATCAAAAACTTCAAGACCAGGAATAATATTTCCTTCAACGCCTTTGTAATACTTACCAAATAATTGATAAGCACCACAAATAAGTAGGAAAAACACACCATTATTTACAGCATCTTTAATATTATCTTTATATTTAACTAAATCATCAGCTAAAATACTTTGTTCATTGTCAGCACCACCGCCGGCAAAAACAATATCATAATCATTAAAGTTTGGAGCATCATCACCAATAGAATATCTATCAATAATAGCTTTATAGCCACGGGCTTCAATTCTATATTTTAAAACTTGAATATTTCCATAATCTCCATATAATTCTAACATATCAGGGTATAAATATAAAATTTTAATTTCTTTCATTTTTTAAATCTCCTTTGAAGTATTATGCTCTTTCAAAGCATGTCTTGTTGGTTGCAAAGCAGTGTAATTTGCAATAACATATTTTTTTGTTGAAGTTTTATATAAGCTTTTAACAGCATCCTTTAAATCTAAATAAGGTTCTATTTTTTCAGCAGGGAACCCACTTGTTTTTATTCTAATTGCAATGTCATAAGCTCTTTTTCCTGAAGTTATAATTCTTGTAACATTATTTAAATTATTGAAATTAATGTCCCAAATCCAAGAAACATCAAAACCATCTGCAATATTGTCATTTAAGACAAATAATAATTCTTTTTCATCATCATCTTCATTTAATATACGAAGACTTACATTACTTCCAGTAGGGTTTTTAGCTAGATTGATTATTGTTTTTACACCATTAATTTCTATTTCTTCAAGTCTACCATTATTAAGTTTAAAATTAGCAAAAGCTTTTTGAATTGCTTCTTTTGAAATGTTATATAAAGAGCAAACAGAATATACAGCAGTGTAATTATAAATTAAATAAATACTATTTCCATTTATTTTATAAGTAGTTCCATCAATATCAAAACATCTATTTTTTAAATCAACATTTGAAGCAGATTTATATATTTCATTATCACCGAAATTGCAATTTGGACATTTGAATTTTCCAACATGAGAATATTGATAATATTCATATTCCAAACGTGTTTTACAGAAAGGACAGAATTTACCTTCTCCAGCTTCTTTAATTGTATCTGTTGCAAAATTATATCTATCAACACTAAAATAATAAATGTTTTCATTTGAAGGATTAGCTTGTCCAAGTCTTGAAACATTTGGGTCATCATTATTTAAAATTAAATTTCCATTATAAGTTTTTAAAAATTCATTTATTCTTAAAATTAAAGACTCAACTTCTCCATTTCTATCTAATTGGTCACGGAAGAAGTTCAAAATTACTAAGGTATCTAATCTAAAATCTTTAAAAACAACAGGAATATAGCTTTCATCAACTTCAAATACAAGATAATCAGCTTTTATTTTTCCAGTTAAAGTACAATTCTTTAAGATAGTTGAAAGAATACCAGTTTCCATATTATTTCCTTCGATATTACTTACGACTTTATAACCTGCAGTTTTTAAAGTATAACCTATGCAATTATTTGTCATTGTTTTACCATTTGTTGCTGAAACTGCAATTACTGGACAATTTACTTTAAAATATTTGAATATCTTTGGGTTCCAATCGTATGCAATTTTACCTAAAAAATTTCCTCCGTTTTTATGACATATTTTTAGTATAAGATTTAGTATTTTCATTGCTAATATAATAAAAAAGTTTTTCATAATTGTATCTCCTAATGTTTTTTTTGAATTATATCACAATGAAATTGTGGCTACAATAGATAATAATAAAAAACAAACATAAATCTAAAATTTTCTAGACAAAACCTACAAAATGTGATAACATAAGTAAGAAAAAAAGAAGAGAGGGTGACAAAAATGAAAGAAACATTTTACGTAACAACACCAATATACTATCCAAGTGGAAAATTCCATATAGGAACAGCATATTCAACAGTAGTAGCAGATAGTTTAAAAAGATATAACCAATTAAAAGGAAAAGAATGTTACATGTTAACAGGAACAGATGAACATGGACAAAAAATAGAAATAAAAGCCAAAGAAGCGGGAAAAACACCACAAGAATATGTAGATGAAATGGCAAAAATAGCAAAAGAATTATGGAAAAAAATGGACATACAATATGATGATTATATTCAAACAACAGAAGAAAGACACACAAAAATAGTTCAAAAAATATTTGATAAATTCATGGAACAAGGAGACATCTATAAAGGAGAGTATGAAGGAAAATATTGCATACCATGCGAAACATTCTTCACAGAAACTCAATTGGTAGATGGAAAATGCCCAGATTGTGGAAGAGAAGTAGTAACAATGAAAGAAGAAGCATACTTCTTCAATATGAAAAAATATACAGATAGATTATTAAAATACTATGATGAACATCCAGACTTTATAAAACCAGAATACAGAAAACAAGAAATGATAAATAACTTTATCAAACCAGGACTAGAAGACCTATGTGTAACAAGAACATCATTTGACTGGGGAATAAAAGTATTAAAAGACCCAAAACACGTAGTATATGTTTGGTTAGACGCATTAACAGCCTTAGGATATATGTCAGATGATGACACATTATTCAAAAAATTCTGGCCAGCAGATGTTCACGTAGTAGGAAAAGATATAGCAAGATTCCACTTAATATATTGGCCAATATTCTTAATGGCATTAGATTTACCATTACCAAAAACAATATTTGTTCATAACTGGATAACAATGAAAGATGGAAAAATGAGTAAATCTAAGGGAAATGTAATATATCCAGAAGATTTAATAAATAGATATGGATTAGATGCAACAAAATACTTCTTATTAAGAGAAATGCCAACATCACAAGATGGACTATTCTCACCAGAAGCTTTTGTTGAAAGATACAATTTCGATTTATGCAATGACTTAAGTAACTTATTAAACAGAACAGTATCAATGGTAAATAAATATTTTGATGGACAAGTACCAGAATACAAAGGAACACCAAATGAAGCTGATAAAAGTATAGAAAAAGCATGTGAAGAACAAAAAGAAAAATTCGTAAGACTTTTTGAAAATTTCGAAATAGCAAATTCATTACAAGAAATATGGAATTTAGTATCAAGAACAAATAAATATATTGATGAAACAATGCCATGGACATTAGCAAAAGAAGAACAAACAGAAAAATTAGAATCATCAATGTACCATCTAATTGAAAACCTAAGACAAATAGCAATATTAATAAAACCATTTATGAATGAAACATCTGAAAATATATTAAGACAAATAGGAATAGAAGACGAAAACTTAAAAACTTGGGAAAGCCTAAACAATTACAAAAACTTAAAAGAAATAAAAGTAATTGAAAAAGGTGAACCAATATTTATGAGATTAAATGCAGAAGAAGAAATTGAGTATATAAAACAAGTTATGAAAAAATAATAATATAAGAGGATGTAATAATGAACTTATTTCATAAAAAGGATCAATATAAAGGCTATAATATATATAGCATGAAAAAATATGTTGATAAAAAAAGAATAATTTTTACTACAATAATAGTAATTTTAATAATTATCACATTAGGTTTTATTATATATTATAGTGTTGATACAACTATAAGGCTAAAAAATGCAAAAAGATTTGAACAAAAATTAATAGAATATGAAAGTAGTCAAGAAGAATTACAAAAACAAGAAAAAGAAAGACAAGCTAAAATTCCAAAATTAACTGATGAAGGAAAGCAAAATATAAAAGGAATATATAAATCAGAAACAAAAAGAGTATTTCTTACTTTTGATGATGGGCCATCAGTTAATACAGCAGATGTATTAGATATATTAAAATCAAATGATATAAAAGCTACATTTTTTGTACTAGGAACACAAGTAGAAAAAATGCCAGAAATGGTAAAAAGAGCATATCAAGAAGGGCATTATATTGCAAACCATGGGTATTCTCATCAATATTCACAAATATATTCTTCGCCAGAAACTGTATTACAAGAATTTAACCAATGTAATTCAGCTGTTGCAAAAGCAATAGATGTACCAGAATATAATTCACACTTATTTAGATTCCCTGGTGGATCAGTTGGTGGAAAATATGCAAACCTAAAAGCAGAAGCGGTAACACTATTAGAACAAAATAATATAATGCATGTTGACTGGAATGCATTAACAGGTGATGCAGAAAAAAGTAGTCCAGACGAAGAATATCTAATGAATAATTTACAAAAAACAACTCAAAACAAAAACAGTGTTGTTATTCTAATGCATGATGCACAAGCAAAAAGAGTAACAGTAGAATTTTTACCAAAACTAATAGAATTTTTCCAACAACAAGGATATCAGTTTGAAAATTTTTATTCAATAATAAAATAATGGAAGGAGATATTGAAATTGCCTAGAAAGAAAAAAGAAAAAATAGAGGGAATAGAAGATAAATTAGAATATTTAGGATTAGAACTAGATAACATACCAAAAAAACTAAAAGAATTTGAGCCACTAGAATTTAGAGTTTCTAGATTTTATGATGAAAAACAATATAGGCAATATCGTTATATTCCTGTACAAGATTTACAAATACTATTATCTCCAACAAATAGACTAGAAGAATTAGGAGAAAAATACAAAAAAGCAAGTCCTTTATATGAATACTTAGATAATGAAAAAGAAGAAAACATTTTAAAATATACAACATTTTTAAATATGTTAAAAAACTTTAATATAGAAGATGTAGAAAATGTAGAAAAAGAGCAAAACAACTTAAATAGAGAAATACCATTCAAAATAAAATATCAAGGAAATTACCTATGGCAAATATATTACTCAGAAAATACAGACAAATATTTTATGATAGTTCCAACAGAAGATACAGATTACTCAACATTTTTCTACATATTAAAGAAAAAAATTGAAAATAAGAAAAATGCAAAAATATTTGTACCAGTAAGTAATGTAAAATATTCTAATAAATTTTGGACAAAATCAGCCTTCGAAGACATGGAAAATTACTTATGGATGTTTACAAAAGACTGGCCTTTAATATATGAAGTATATGACAAAAATGAAGAATTATCAATTCAAATAATAGGTGAAACAAATGTATATGGAAAAATAAAAACACCATATAAAATAGAATTAAAAACTGCTAAAGAAGCAAACGAATTCTATAAATTAGTAAAAGCATTATTTATATTACAAACAGAATTACCACATTACTTTAATTTTACAACAAACATAGATGAAAATTGTAGTTTAGAATTTTATTTAGAAGACCAAAAAATCCAATATAAATACATGACAAGTTTTATAAGAGACCAATACAAAGTTGCACTAAAATCAAGAAAAGAAATTAGAAGTAAAATACGTTTCTATAAAAAGAAATTAGAAGAATTAAAACAAATTGCAGCAGAGCAAGATATAGAATATATAGCTAAAGAAAAACAAATATCAACATTTTTAGAATGTAAAAAATCATTCTTTGGAAAAGTAAAATATTTCTTTAAATACAGTAAAAAAAGTAACAAAGTAAGAAAAGAAGCAGAAGAACAAGAATATGAAGAAATAGAAGAAAATAATCAAGAAGAACAAATAACACAAACTCAAGATACAAAACAAGAAAAGAAAAAAATACCAATTAAAAAAGTATATACATTAGAAGAATTATTAGAAAATTATAAAGAACTAGAAAAATTAGAAACAGAAATGAAAAATCTTTTAATGGATGTAAATGCTTTAAAATTAAAAAACAAAAATATGGAAAAGAAAATTCAAAATGCAACAAAATTTATAGAAGAAATAGACAGCCATAAAAAAAGTATATTTGAATTTTGGAAATATAGCAATAAAGATGAAATGGCAGTACTTCCTGAAGGGGAATTAGAAGAAGTAAATGTAATAAAAAGAATAGAAAAAATATTTGACTATGAAGAAGACTTTGAAGAACTTGGAAAAAAATTAGACAGAATGCAAAGAAAAAATTTAAGCAAAGAAGAAATAGATGCTACCTTTATAGCATCAACGAATGTAGTCGAAATTTTAAACAAAATAAAAACAAATAATATTATGCCAGAAGACATAGAAAAAAATCTAAAAGAAATCAAAAAAGAAGCTATCGATGAAAAATCTTTAGCAGAAGAGTATGATATTTTTGGTAATTTAATAGAAGACAATACAAAAGTTAAAAAGATAAAAAATAAAAAACATAGAGAATTACCAAGAGATAAATATAATATTTTAGATGTAAACAAAAATACAAAACAAATAGGCTATAAACTTACTTTACAATCTATAATAAAAAATATAACAAGTGCTTTAGAAAAAGGTGTAATTCCAGAAAATTTACCAGTATATAAAGCAGTATTAGATGATAAATTAAACAACAAAGAAATTAATGTTTTTAACATAAATCCAGAAGAAGAAATCAAAGATGCAATGATAGAAGATGGAAATAAAATTAATTTATACAAAATAAATGTAAAAGAAGGCACAAATGGAGTTGCATTTACTAATATTATTTTTTATGATAATCAAAACAAAACATTGCCAATTGGTATGGATTTATCAACAAAAATATTAATTGACTTAAATAAATTAGAATTAGAAGAGGTAAATACAAATTCATTTAATATTGCATATTTTGAAAATGAAAAAGATGAATTTTCAAAAGTTTATATAAAACATATAAAATTGATAGAGTATAATATAAAAACTGCTAAAGAAAAGTAAATATCAAAACAAACCTTTTTTGCATAATATATTAAAAATATGCAAAGGAGGTTTTTTATGTATAAAAAAATACAAAAAATGATTGTGATTTTTTCAATTTTATTTGTTACAATATTTTTAGGAAAATATCATACATATGCATTAACGCCAGTTTCAAACGAAATATATGATGGAATAGATGTTAGTGATTGGCAAGGGTACATAAATTATAGTGAAGTAAAAAATAGCGGAATACAAATTGTATATATAAAAGCAAGTCAGGGGACATCAATAAAAGATCCTTATTTTGATATAAATTATGAAAATGCAAAGGCAAATGGACTAAAAGTAGGCTTTTATCATTTCTTAGAAGCTACAAACACAGAAGAAGCCAAACAAGAAGCTAATTTTTTTGCGTCAGTTATATCAGGAAAGGAACCAGACTGTAAACTTGCAATGGATTATGAACAATTTAATGGTTCTGGAGTAGAAGAAATAAATAATATCTCAAAAGTATTTTTAGAAAATGTAAAAATGTTAACACAAAAAGAGGTAATAATATACAGTGATTTATCTAATGCTAAAAATACTTTTGGAACTGAACTTGCAAGTAATTATCAATTATGGCTTGCATATTATGGAAATTATAATGGATTATATAATGTAAATTCTAATTGGAATTATTGGATTGGTGTTCAATATGAAGATAGGGGCTATATAAACGGAATAAATGGCTATGTGGATAGAGATAAATTTAAGTGATACAAGTAAAATACCAAACACAGAAAATAATTTAGATAACATTAATACTAAAAGTATAGCTTATAGAGTTGAAAGAGGAGATACATTATGGGCTATTGCCAGAAAATATGGAACAAGTGTAGGAGAAATTACAAGTGTAAATAATATAGAAAATCCTAATTTAATATATCCAGGACAAATTTTAAGAATTGTAACAAATACTAAAGTTGAAGGAAACGAAACAATGGGAACTGGCAGTATAATTTATACAGTAAAAAGAGGTGATACTTTAAGTAAAATTGCAGTTATGTATGGAGTTACTGTTAATCAAATAGTAGATTTAAATAATATACAAAATCCAAATTTAATTTATCCAGGAGAACATTTAAGGATAACGTCTATTTCAATGCCTATTTATAGTAAAAAAGAATATAATGAGTATAAAAAATATGTAGTTAGAAGAGGTGATTCTTTATGGAGAATTGCTAGATGGTATGGAGTAAGCATTGATTATTTAGTTAATTTAAATAATATAAAAAATCCCGGACTTATATACCCAGGACAAATAATTTATATTTAATTGGTACCGATGGTGGGACTCGAACCCACATGGTTTCCCGCATGATTTTG
>ERZ857785.3150-NODE-3150-length-12862-cov-3.122355_pt1 | contig 12862 bp, 8 predicted proteins | sample MGYA00519763_ERZ857785 | MGnify/ENA primary metagenome ERZ857785 (study PRJEB31778, sample SAMEA3449365) | human gut metagenome | biome: human gut; feature: human-associated habitat; material: faeces | place: United Kingdom | collected 2010/2012 ... | reverse complement strand
GCGATAAAGGATAAGAAGCAAAATATAACACATTATTAATCAATAAATTAAACCTAATACAAATAATATATTTCTAACACTTTTCGAGTAAAAAGTGTTAGAAATACAACCAGTATATTAGCATTAATAAGTAAAAATGCACTGCTATCTTACAAAAAGCTCCATACTTCCTTAATATTACATCCAAAATAAACATAATACCCCTTCTTTCAATTCATTGTTTTATCCTATACATAATCCTCCTTTATTATATTCTTTAAAAGGAAGAGAGGTTCTATAAGCTGCGAGTCTGCATTACGCACAAGGAATACGGAAGATTTCAAAGGAAGTATTTCCTAAGAATTCACAAGGAAAAGAGGGAAATTGCGGCTACAAAATAACTTTTTAGTACCTTTGCAAGGTTTTAAAAGAGATTGAACGAATGGAGTTTAAGTATGACGTTATTGTAATCGGCGCCGGGCATGCCGGCTGTGAAGCCGCTGCCGCTGCCGCAAATCTGGGCTCAAAGACCTGTCTTATCACAATGGACATGAATAAGATAGGCCAAATGAGTTGTAACCCTGCCGTCGGCGGCATTGCCAAAGGACAGATTGTACGCGAAATAGACGCTTTAGGCGGATATATGGGATTGGTTACCGATAAAACAGCTATCCAGTTCCGCATATTAAACCGTTCCAAAGGCCCTGCCATGTGGAGCCCGCGTGCTCAATGCGACCGTAACAAATTCATTTGGGCATGGCGTGAAATCCTGGAGAATACTCCCAACCTGCACATCTGGCAAGACACCGTATGCGAAATTCTCGTTGAAAACGGTGAGGTAGTTGGGCTCACCACCCTTTGGGGAGTAACTTTCCGCGCCAAATGCGTTGTACTGACTGCCGGAACTTTCCTGAACGGATTGATGCACGTAGGACACACCATGCTTCCGGGTGGGCGTATGGCAGAACCCGCATCATATCAACTGACCGAATCCATCGCCCGACATGGCATCACATACGGACGAATGAAAACGGGAACTCCCGTACGCATCGACGGACGGAGCGTACACTACGAAGATATGGACATTCAAGACGGGGAAAACGACTTCCACAAGTTCTCCTTTATGAACAACGGCGTACGCCATTTGAAGCAACTCCCATGCTGGACTTGTTTTACCAACGAGGAAGCGCATCGTATCCTTCGTGAAGGATTGCCGGACTCTCCCCTTTTCAACGGACAGATTCAAAGTATAGGCCCCCGTTATTGCCCCAGCATAGAAACCAAAATCGTAACCTTCCCCGACAAAGAACAGCACCAGCTTTTCCTGGAACCGGAAGGTGAAACGACACAGGAACTTTACCTGAACGGCTTTTCTTCTTCCTTGCCGATGAACATACAGATTGAAGCGCTGAAAAAGATTCCCGCATTCCGCGATCTCGTTATTTACCGTCCCGGCTACGCCATAGAATATGACTTCTTCGACCCTACACAACTAAAACACACGTTGGAAACGAAGAAAATCAAAAACCTTTTCTTTGCCGGACAAGTAAACGGAACGACCGGTTATGAAGAAGCAGCCGGACAAGGAATCATTGCGGGTATCAACGCACATATCAACTGTCATGGCGGCGAACCTTTTACACTTGCACGCGACGAAGCATATATAGGCGTATTAATCGACGATTTGGTAACCAAAGGCGTTGACGAACCTTACCGCATGTTTACTTCACGTGCGGAATATCGCATCCTTCTCCGTATGGATGATGCCGATATGAGACTTACCGAAAGAGCCTGGAAACTGGGGCTTGCCCAAAAAGACCGCTACGAATTATTAAGAAGTAAACGTGAAGCCGTTACAAACATTATAGAGTTTACCCGGAATTATTCGATGAAACCGACACTAATAAACCCGGTATTGGAACAACTCGGTACTACTCCACTCCGTCAGGGATGCAAATTGATAGACCTAATAAATCGTCCGCAAGTAACTTTGGAAAATATGGCAGAGCATGTCAGCGCTTTCCGTCGGGAACTGGATAAAATTACGGACAGAAAAGATGAAATTATCGAAGCGGCAGAAATACTTATAAAGTACGAGGGCTACATCGGACGTGAACGAATCATAGCAGATAAGCTGGCACGATTGGAAAGTATAAAAATTAAAGGGAAGTTTGATTATAATTCCATTCAATCCCTTTCCACCGAAGCCCGACAGAAGTTAGTTAAGATTGACCCGGAGACAATAGCCCAAGCAAGCCGAATTCCGGGAGTATCGCCGAGTGACATCAACGTACTGCTGGTACTTTGCGGGAGATAAGCGCTAACGTTCCACGTGAAACAAAGAACTCAATAAACGTATTAAATAAATTGATTATGAGCAAAGAAACACTTGCCAAGAGCATTCGGGAAATTCCCGACTTTCCAATCCCCGGAATTTTATTCTACGACGTAACTACACTGTTTAAAAACCCGTCTGCACTGCAAGAACTTTCGGATACCTTGTATGAAATGTACAAGGATAAAGGAATAACCAAAGTAGTAGGTATAGAATCCAGAGGCTTTATCATGGGGCCCATTCTTGCTACCCGTTTAGGTGCCGGATTCGTTCCCATGCGTAAACCCGGAAAACTACCGGCAGAAACAATCGAGGAAAGCTACGATAAAGAATACGGCAAAGATACGGTACAGATACACAAAGATGCTATCGAACCGGATGATGTCGTATTATTGCATGACGACCTCCTGGCTACAGGTGGAACCATGGAAGCAGCCTGCAAATTGGTGAAAAAGATGAATCCTCAAAAGATATACGTAAACTTCATTATTGAATTGAAAGACTTACATGGAAAAGACTTATTCAGTAAAGATGTAAATGTAGAATCCGTATTGACTCTGTAAAAGGATAGGGTGATAAAGAGGTAAAATGGCAACCACCGCGTCGCTGCATCCGCCCCCTTTATCACCTTACCACTTTATCACCTTATCATCTTTTGTTATCAATGGAAGAGCTAAAAACAAATAATTATCTGAAAGGCATCGTTCTGAACCTTCCCGAAAGCCCCGGTATTTATCAATATCTGAACGCCGAGGGCACGATTATATATGTAGGGAAAGCGAAAAACTTAAAACGCCGGGTATCTTCCTATTTCAACAGAGAACATGAACCGGGAAAAACGCGTGTATTGGTTAGCAAGATTGCAGATATCCGGTATATCGTGGTCAATACGGAAGAGGATGCTTTGCTCCTGGAAAACAATCTTATCAAGAAATACAAACCTCGCTATAATGTATTGCTGAAAGATGATAAGACCTATCCGTCTATCTGCGTGCAGAACGAGTACTTCCCCCGCGTATTCAAAACACGAAGAATTATACGTAACGGTTCTTCCTACTATGGCCCATACAGCCATATACCATCCATGTATGCAGTACTCGATCTTATTAAACATTTGTACCCGTTACGCACCTGCAACCTGAATCTTTCTCCCGAAAACATTCGGGCCGGGAAATTCAATGTATGTCTGGAATACCACATCAAAAACTGTGCAGGACCATGTATAGGCAAGCAAAATCAGGAAGAGTACCTTAAAAACATCGCTGAAATAAAAGAAATACTCAAAGGCAACACTCAAGAAATAGAGCGAATGCTATATCAGCAGATGCAGGAACTTGCTGCGGAAATGAAGTTTGAGGAGGCACAGAAAATCAAAGAGAAATACCTGTTATTAGAGAACTACCGCTCTAAGTCAGAGGTGGTAAGCAACGTATTGCACAATATTGACGTATTCTCCATTGAAGAAGACAATGACGAAAAATCCGCATTCATCAACTATCTGCATATTACAAACGGAGCGATCAACCAAGCTTTCACTTTCGAATACAAGAAACGGCTGAACGAAACAAAAGAGGAGCTTCTTTCATTGGGTATTATTGAGATGCGCGAACGGTATAAGAGCCTTTCCCGCGAAATCATCGTACCTTTTGAGTTGGATATGGAACTTAAAGATGTCACATTTACCATCCCGCAACGCGGCGACAAGAAAAAGCTGCTCGAGCTTTCCATCCTTAATGTAAAACAATACAAAGCCGACCGTTTGAAACAAGCGGAAAAGCTGAATCCGGAACAACGCACAATACGCCTTTTAAAAGAAATTCAGCAGGAATTGCACCTCGACAGGTTGCCTATGCAGATAGAGTGCTTTGACAACTCCAACATTCAAGGTTCTGATCCTGTTGCGGCATGCGTTGTCTTTATTAAAGGAAAGCCGTCTAAAAAAGACTATCGGAAGTATAATATCAAGACTGTGGAAGGGCCCGACGACTATGCGTCCATGAAAGAGGTTGTCAAACGGCGTTATCAGCGCGCTATCGAAGAGAACTCCCCTCTACCCGACCTTCTTATCACCGACGGAGGAAAAGGGCAAATGAGCGCCGTAAAAGAGATTATTGATGAGTTGAACCTCGATATCCCTATTGCCGGGCTTGCCAAAGACGGGAAACATCGCACATCAGAACTGCTGTACGGTTTCCCGCCGCAGACAATCGGACTCAAACAAAACTCCCCCCTTTTCCGCCTGCTGACGCAGATACAGGACGAAGTACACAGATTTGCCATTACCTTCCATCGCGACAAGCGCAGCAAACGGCAGGTAGCTTCGGCCTTAGACGAGATAAAAGGGATCGGAGACAAAACCAAGAATGCCCTGCTAAAGGAATTCAAGAGTGTAAAACGCATCAAAGAAGCACCGGCGGAGGCGATTATCAAGGTAGTTGGCGAAACAAAAGCAAAAATCATAAAGGAGTATTTCACAGGTAAATAGTCTTTCAACACAAATTCCGGTCTTATACCGTGACAATCACGAATTTATTCGTAACTTTGCAACCCGCAAAATTAATTTTTTAGAACTAAAACATGAGAGTAGTTATACAACGTACCGGACATGCGTCTGTCACTATCAACGGAACTTGTAAGTCTGCCATTCAAAAAGGATTTATGATACTGGTAGGCATAGAAGAAACGGACGACAAGGAGGATATCGACTGGTTGTGTAAAAAGATTGTCAACCTGCGTGTCTTTGACGACGAGAATGGCGTTATGAATAAATCCATACTCGACATCAACGGTGACATACTGGTAATCAGCCAGTTCACGCTGCATGCATCAACCAAGAAAGGTAATCGTCCCTCTTATATCCGGGCAGCGAAACCGGAAATTTCTGTTCCGTTGTACGAACAATTTTGCAAAGAATTGAGTTTAGCATTAGGTAAAGAAATAGGTACCGGTGAATTTGGAGCCGATATGAAAGTAGAATTATTGAACGATGGCCCTGTGACCATCTGTATGGATACAAAAAATAAGGAATAATGACATTAAAAGAAGCACAACAAGAGGTAGATTTCTGGATCAAGAAATATGGAGTACGTTACTTTAGCGAGCTCACCAATATGGCCATATTGACCGAAGAAGTAGGTGAATTGGCACGAGTTATGGCACGCAAATATGGCGACCAGTCTTTCAAGAAAGGAGAAGAAGACAACGTTGAGGAAGAAATTGCAGACGTCCTTTGGGTACTTCTCTGCATTGCAAATCAGACCGGGGTTGATATCACCGAGGCCTTTGCACGCAGCATAGAGAAGAAGACCAAACGCGACCAAACAAGACATATCAATAACCCTAAATTATCTGACCATGGAGAATAATGAATCCACCCAGAGCAAGTATGATGCCGCCTTGGCGAAGTACAACACCAATCTGAACGATGCGGAAATAGCTGCGGAAGTAGCTAAAATAATCGCAGAGAAAGTGCCTGCCAACAACACTCCGGAAGTAAAGAAATTCCTGTTCAACTGCATCGACCTTACCACTCTCAACAGTACGGACAGCGATGAAAGCGTCATGAAGTTTACTCAGAAAGTAAACCAGTTTGACGAAGAATTTCCCGATTTGAAGAACGTGGCGGCTATTTGTGTATATCCCAACTTTGCGGAAGTAGTAAAAGATACGCTGGAAGTGGAGGATGTAAAGATAGCCTGCGTATCGGCAGGGTTCCCCTCTTCACAGACTTTTATAGAAGTAAAGGTAGCCGAAACAGCCATGGCAATCATGGAAGGAGCCGATGAAATAGATATCGTAATTTCCATAGGAAAGTTCCTCAGCGGAGATTATGAAACCATGTGTGATGAAATACAAGAGCTGAAAGCTACCTGTAAGGAGCATCACTTGAAAGTAATCCTGGAAACCGGAGCTTTGAAAACGGCAGCCAACATCAAGAAAGCCTCTATCCTATTCATGTATGCAGGAGCCGATTTCATCAAAACTTCTACCGGAAAACAGCAGCCTGCCGCCACTCCGGAAGCAGCATACGTAATGTGTCAGGCTATCAAGGAATACCATGCGCTGACGGGTAATAAGATAGGTTTCAAACCGGCAGGTGGTATCAACTGCGTAAACGACGCATTAATTTATTATACCATTGTAAAAGAAGTGCTGGGTGAGGAATGGCTGAATAACGAACTGTTCCGCCTGGGTACAAGCCGTTTGGCAAATCTTCTACTTTCGGAAATCAAAGGCGAGGAAATGAAGTTCTTTTAAGAACCGCCACCAAATAAAAAGATAAGTTTCTCATCCTGTCATTCTTCGCTCCGCTTTGAATGGCAGGATGAAATTATTTTTCACGTTCCACTACATAATCCAGATAACAGACAAGCGCTTTCTTGACATCCGTATCCTCCATGGAAGCCAATAACGAAAGTGCCTTTTCTTTGAATTCCACCATGACTTTCGTAGCGTATTCAATGCCGCCATGCTCTTTGGTAAACTCAATCAATCGGGCTATTTCACCAGTTGTCGCCGTTCCGTTCTTCACTTTTACGGCAATCTCTTTTGCTTGTTTATCATGCGTTGAATTAAGGGCATACAATGCAGGCAAGGTCAGCTTTCCTTCCAGCATATCATTACCGGTAGGCTTACCTATTTCCTTACTTTCATAATAATCGAATATATCGTCTTTAATCTGAAAGCAAAGACCGATATATTCGCCAAAGAGACGTGCATATTCCGCCTTTTCATCGCTGGCTCCCACCGAAAGCGCACCTGCCTTCATACAGGCTGCAAACAGTACAGCCGTCTTCTTGCGAATGACGTCAAAGTAAATATCTTCGGAATATTCGGGATTACTGACATTGGAAAGCTGCAACAGCTCCCCTTCCGCCAAGTCCTGCCCCAAGTTTGAAACAACATCTATAATGGCGTAATTACGTGTCATCCCTACTTCCACCAAAGCCGTTGCCAGCAAATAATCCCCCGTAAGCACAGCCACCTTATTATTAAAGATAGCATTTACAGAGAGCTGTCCCCGACGTTCGGTGCTTTCATCCACTACATCATCATGCACCAGACTTGCCGTATGCAGGAGTTCCAAGGCAACCGCGGCATGGAGCGTTGCCGGACAAATCTCATTATACAGCTTCGCGGCAAGCAAAACCAGAATCGGACGCATCATCTTCCCATTCTTCTGCCGTATATGCGCAATTACGCTATTCAGCAAAAGATTAGAACTGGAAAGGCAACTGTCAAAATGCTTTTTGAAGTCTTCCAACTCCGCAGAAATCGGGGATTTTATGAGGGATATACTGTCCATACATCGCTATTTGAGCACAAAAATAGTAATAAAACAGTTAATACGGTATTTTTTTGTACTTTTACCATGAAAAAAAGGATAAATCTATGAATTCAACCGATAAACTTTTCTTGCTTGATGCCTACGCATTGATATATCGTGCTTATTATGCATTCATCAAAAATCCGCGAATCAACTCCAAAGGATTCAATACTTCCGCCATTTTAGGGTTTGTAAATACCCTCGAAGAAGTACTGAAAAAGGAGAATCCTACGCACATAGGAGTAGCTTTTGATCCTTCGGGGCCGACATTCCGCCACGAAGCTTACGAACAATATAAGGCGCAACGGGAAGAAACTCCCGAAGCTATCCGCCTTTCCGTACCTATCATAAAAGACATTATCCGCGCTTACCGCATTCCCATCCTGGAAGTCCCCGGTTATGAAGCCGATGATGTGATAGGTACCCTTGCCACCGAAGCTGGAAAGCAAGGTATCACCACCTATATGATGACCCCCGATAAAGACTACGGCCAACTGGTATCGGACAACGTGTTTATGTACCGTCCCAAACATAGCGGCGGATTTGAAGTCATGGGCATCGAGGAGATAAAAGCCAAATTCGATATCCAGTCCACAGAACAAGTCATCGATATGCTGGGACTGATGGGAGACTCTTCCGACAATATCCCCGGCTGTCCGGGCGTGGGCGAGAAAACCGCGCAGAAACTGGTAGCGGAATTCGGCAGCATCGAAAACCTGCTTGCCCATACCGACCAATTGAAAGGCGCGCTTAAAACCAAAGTAGAGGCAAACCGGGAAATGATTACTTTCTCCAAATTTCTTGCGACCATCAAAGTGGATGTGCCCATCAAGCTCGACATGAATACACTCGTCCGCGAAGAACCGAACGAAGAAGAACTTCGTAAGATTTTCGAAGAGTTGGAATTTCGCACGCTCATCAACCGTGTTCTGAAAAAGACGGATGCTCCCCTTCCCTCTTCTTCCAATTCCGCCGCACCCGATCCTTATGCCGGAACTCTGTTTGCCCAACCGACCGGGAGTGCAACTCCCGAAAATAACGGTCCCGTTCAAGGCGATTTGTTTGCAAATTTTGCAGGCGACGGGACGGATGGCGCAAAAAAATCAAATCTCACGCGCTTAGAAATGCTCGATGTAGACTACCAACTCATTGATACAGAAGAAAAAAGAAAGGAAATTATTCAAAAGTTACTTACAACTGAAATTCTCTCAATAGATACTGAAACTACCGGAACCGAACCAATGGAAGCCGAATTGGTGGGAATGAGCTTCAGTGACGCCGAAAACCGGGCTTACTATGTACCTGTTCCTGCAAATCGTGACGAGGCGTTAAAAATCGTAAACGAGCTTCGTCCTCTTTACGAAAATGAAAATTCCATGAAAGTAGGGCAAAATATCAAATACGATATGATTGTTCTCCAAAATTACGGAGTACAAGTAAAAGGGAAACTCTTCGACACCATGCTCGCCCATTATGTATTGCAACCGGAACTTCGGCACAACATGGACTACCTTGCCGAAATCTACCTGCAATATCAAACCATCCACATTGATGAACTCATCGGAGCCAGAGGCAAAAACCAAAAGAATATGCGCGATCTTCCGGCGGAAGATGTCTATCGTTACGCTTGCGAAGATGCGGACGTTACCTTAAAACTGAAGAACGTACTTGAAAAAGAATTGAAAGAACAGTCCGCCGAGCATCTCTTTTATGAAATCGAAATGCCGCTTGTACCGGTACTCGTCAATATCGAAAGCAATGGAGTGCGCATCGACACAGAAGCTCTCAGGCAATCGTCCGAACATTTCACGCTCCGTCTGCAGGAAATTGAAAAAGAAATCTATGCGCTGGCAGGCGGCGAAACCTTCAATATCGCCTCACCCAAACAAGTAGGCGAAGTATTGTTTGACAGACTCAAAATCGTAGACAAAGCCAAAAAAACCAAGACAGGCCAATATGTTACCTCCGAAGAAGTGCTTGAAAGTCTCCGGAGTAAGCACGCAATCATTGGCAAGATACTTGAGTACCGCGGACTGAAGAAGCTGTTAAGCACCTATATCGATGCATTGCCTCAGTTGATAAACCCACGTACGGGACGTATCCATACCTCCTTCAATCAAGCGGTGACCGCTACCGGACGACTCAGTTCCAGCAATCCGAACCTGCAGAATATCCCCATTCGGGACGAGGACTGCAAAGAAATCCGTAAAGCCTTCATTCCCGATGACGGATGCGAATTCTTCTCCGCCGACTACTCACAGATTGAACTGCGCATTATGGCGCATCTGAGCCAAGACAAGAATATGATTGACGCTTTCCTCAGCGGTTACGACATTCATGCAGCCACGGCCGCTAAAATATACAAGGTGGATATTAACGATGTAACGGCCGATATGCGCCGTAAAGCCAAAACCGCCAACTTCGGTATTATCTACGGCATCTCCGTATTCGGACTGGCGGAACGTATGAACGTTCCCCGCCAGGAAGCCAAAGAACTGATAGACGGATATTTCGAAACTTATCCGCAAGTCAAAGAATATATGGACAGAAGCATACAGGTGGCACGCGAAAACGGATATGTAGAAACCATCTTCCACCGCAAACGTTTCCTGCCCGATATCAACTCACGCAATGCCGTAGTACGCGGTTATGCAGAGCGCAATGCCATCAACGCTCCTATCCAGGGAAGCGCTGCCGACATCATCAAAGTAGCCATGTCACTCATCTATCAACGCCTTCAAAGTAACAATTTGAAAGCAAAGATGATCTTACAGGTCCATGACGAACTGAATTTCAGCGTTCCCGAGGCAGAAAAAGAGATTATACAGAAAATTGTAATCGAAGAGATGGAACGGGCATATCGAATGCTGGTACCCCTGAAAGCCGATTGCGGTTGGGGAAAGAACTGGTTGGAAGCACACTGATCTACTTAATATTAGACACATAATAGACCACTTTGCTATGCTTTAGTTTTCTATTGTGTGTCTAATCATCTTTTCAAATAATTATTTATAAGCTGAGTCACACTTTTCACTTAAGACATCCCCTAAAGAGAGATTAAATATCTTAGCCTTAACCCATGCTGTAAAATCAAATCTCCGCAAAATTTGAATTTCATACTTATCTTCATACAAAGCATGAACTTCCTCTTCTACATTTTTCCATATTTCCACTCGTTTTTTTCGATTTTTATCTGCAAAAGAGTAATTCAAAAATTTGAGTAAAAAAGATTCCACTTTCAAATTATATCCCTTATTCTTAGACATTTCCCGCTTAATAGAACGAATTTCAGATTGAATATAGTCTACATCTCCTAGCTCGTAATGAATCATAACATTTACAATTCTAATAGTACGAAATAACGGAAGAGAATATAAATGGCCTCTGCCAATGGCTGTACTTAATCGTTTTCTAGCTTTCCTATACTCTTCATTCCCCAAATGAGTTAAAGCAATATACAATGACATCTCTGCCTGTTGTTGTTCCTTCAATAATAATATTTTATCAATTAATGATACTTGATATTCATCAATCCATATTCCTGCTCTCTTAAAGTTACCTACATCAATAAATGAAAATAGTCGATAAATAAAGATCACATACGTTACATTTAACTGAAAACTGGATGATGGTGAGGACAACTTTGCTAACTTTTCAATAAAATAATCCATACCCTCGTAATTATGCATGATACGTAAGCTTTCCAACATACCTTCTACTGTCATTAAGTAATAGACCGGAGGATTATTCCATAAGTGACTATTCTCTTCAAAAAGCTTATTTAATTCTACAAATGAATTAAACGCTGCTTTATAATCTCCTACTGTAATAAAGTAATTAGCTTGGAATAACTGATGATTCTTTTTTATCTCAAAGTTTTCAATACCTGCACTTGCTACAATACTTATTTCACTAGTTACCAAATCATCTAAATCTTGGGTTTCTTTCAAAGATCGTGACGCCCCCTTGTTTATCATCCTATATTTTAACAATTCATATAATGAAGATTGTTCATTCAACTGACGAATATTTTTTAATGTATTATTCATCTTATATTGTTTATTCAATAATTTTTGTTCATCCACATTCTCAAAATCCAATGTCAGAAGATAATTCAATTCCAACCTTTGAGCTACTAATAATGCAAAGTTATTTTCGTAATAAATCGCTTTTTCTTTTACTTTCCTCAATACATGAAAACATTCCTTATACATAGATTTCTCATACAAAACCCTCGCATGCAATAATTCATTGAATAAGAGATAATAACTATCTTGTTCTGTTCGTATACGAGTCAATATACTGATTAGCAAATCAAACAAATAGATAACAACCGTATTAAATGAAGAGGTAGGTTTAGCAGTAAGAAAAGATTTTTTCAATTCTTCAGGATCACTAATCTTTTTATCATCAATTAACCTAAAAAGAAAGATATAATCTTTTTCTGATTTATTGGAAATATACAAAGAAAACTCTTTTTTCTCTTGTTTTGTAAGATTATTAACCAACTGAATAAGTGATTTCGACTTTAACATAGTATTAGCATATTTTTTGACATACATTTTTGCGATAGCAAGGTAAAGAAAAAAATGAAAATAAGTAATATTCAAATGTAATAATATAGGGAGTATCAATATTACAAATATAATATTTTATATTAAAATACCAATATTATAAATTGTATATCAACTATTTAACTAAATAAATTTATAAATATATCTAATTTACTAGTATTAAAAATAATTATTTTTTGTTTGCTTATATACTAAGTATCGTATACTTTTGAAATAGAAAAAGAAAGCACAATATTCAATTATTCAATCTTAAAACTAATAAAGTAACCATGAGCAAAGATATCATTGTAATAGGCAGTTGTAATACAGATATGGTCATCAAAGCTGACCGTCTTCCTGTACCAGGAGAAACAATCATAGGCGGTAGTTTCATGATGAATCCCGGAGGCAAAGGAGCCAACCAGGCTGTAGCCGCTGCCAGATTGAAAGGAAATGTGCATTTCATAGCCAAAACCGGAAATGACTTGTTCGGCAAACGTTCCATAGAACAGTACGAAGACGAAGGTATTCATGTTGAGAATATCTATTCAGACCCCACACTCCCATCGGGCGTAGCATTAATTATGGTGGATATGAACGGAGAAAACAGCATTGCCATCGCTTCCGGAGCCAATGGTTCATTGAGTCCCGAAGACATCCGGAAGGCAC
>ERZ857785.3145-NODE-3145-length-12881-cov-37.680571_pt1 | contig 12881 bp, 8 predicted proteins | sample MGYA00519763_ERZ857785 | MGnify/ENA primary metagenome ERZ857785 (study PRJEB31778, sample SAMEA3449365) | human gut metagenome | biome: human gut; feature: human-associated habitat; material: faeces | place: United Kingdom | collected 2010/2012 ... | reverse complement strand
ACGTCATGTGCCTGATGCGGCTGCATCACCTTCCATGCGTCACCCGCAATGAAAGCAAACAGCGCCAAGCCGATAACAATCACCAATAGAGGTCCTTTCGACCTAATGTTTTGTAACGTTGCCATTTTGATTAATACAATTTATGTTTATTATTATTTCTTTCTTTTGTCGTTTTAGCGCACGAAGATACAAAAAATGCTAATATGCATCTATTTATTGGCTAAAAATTTCTTGATTATCGTCATTATTCCAAGACTTTTAATCGCACGAGTTCTATTTTTGTCGCTGTGACCTTAATTATCTTGAATTGATAACGTCCCACCCGCACCACTTCATGCAGCTTCGGAAAACTCTGATATTGGTTCAGAATCAGTCCTCCTACCGTCAGATAATCGTCCGATTCGGGCAAATCGAGTCCGAACGTCTCATTGACTTTTTCTATCTCCAAGCGGGCGGACAACACATACTCGCGTTCATCAATCTGCTTGCTGATATAGGAAGTATTATCGTGCTCATCTTCTATATCTCCAAATATTTCTTCTACCAGATCTTCCAGAGATACAATACCGGACGTACCGCCAAACTCATCCACCACGACGGCAATCGTTTTCTTTTGCTGCATAAAGAGCTTCATCAGTTTATTGGCGGACATGGTTTCGGGCACAATCGGCACCTGCTTCACATTCTCATGCCAGTTTTTCGGAGCACGAAACATTTCCGACGAATGGATATAACCCACCACATTGTCGATATTTCCATCGTACACAATGATCTTGGAAATTCCGGATTCGATGAAGCGGCTTTTCAACTCGTCCAGTGAAGTTGTCAGATCAACAGCCACCACTTCGGTACGCGGAACGATACAGTCGCGGATTTTTATGTTCGAAAAATCCAAAGCATTCTGAAAGATTTTCACTTCCGTATCCAGTTCCTCCTCATTCTCGGCATTATCAATACTGCTTTGCACGAAGTAGTCCAAGTCGACTTTTCCAAACGCTCTGTCGGATGCATCCTTGTTAATCTTCATTCCAAAGACACGAAGGAATAAACAAGACAAACCTGAAGCCAGTTTGGAAATAGGATATAGAATGACATAACAAATAATCAGTGGAATGGCAAAAACATTTAAGACCAGATTGGGATTGATTTTGAAGATTGTTTTCGGCAGAAACTCTCCGGTCACCAGAATAATAAGGGTAGAAATAACGGTCTGCGCCAACACCATCAGAAAATGATTATCAATGAATCCCGCCAGCAGATTGTCGCCGATAATCTGTGCCATCAGGATACCATAGATGACCAGGGCGATATTATTTCCCACCAACATGGTAGAGATAAATTCATTCGGGTTCTTGAAGAAGATGGAAAGAATGCGGGACGTAATTCCCCCCTTGCGTTCCATCTCAAAACGCAGTTTGTCTACCGACACAAAGGCAATCTCCATTCCTGAAAAGAAGGCTGAGAAGACCATGGTGATAATTAGAGAGATATAAATATTCATAGTTTATTTCACAGAATCTTTTCGCACTGAATCCGGCAGCGCTTTTGTTTCCGGTTGGGGCGGACCACCCGCTTCCTCATCCACATAGAAAATACCTTCGATATTATGGATGGTATATATGGTCATTTGCTGGTTCGAGTCGAATCCATGCCCTGTAATAATTCTGTCCGGTTGTTGAATACGTATAAACTTGTCGGAATATACCTTTTGGGTAGCTTCGTTCCAGTACAGCAGTTCCGTATTAAAACGCTCTCCTTTCCGGTTCTGTATATCTACGTTCCCTATCAGCTTCCAAAGCCTTTCTTTGTCATAATAGTAGGCAGTATCCGCTTTGATACTGGCTTCTATATGAAAGATAGAGTCGAACTGTTCCAGATATACGCCCTTCTCAAAGGCCCAATAGGATGGTTTCTTACGGTCGTACACCGACCATTCTTCCGTATTCACTCTGTAGCGTGTCACTCCGGAATCGGAGATAAGTGTGGTGACTCCCAATGTTGTCATCATCGGAAGGGAATCACGTTCCGTGATAGCCTCACCCATAGCTTTCTTCTTTCCGCCACAGGAAGATAATAAAAGAAGCATAACAATCACCCCGGAGGTAATTGTTATGCTCATGCTTTTATGCAATAAACGGTTTCTTCGTTTTCGCAACATACATTTATCTAATCGTTGTAGTCTCTCCTATCCAACCGCCGATAGTGATGCGGTCGCCTTGCTTGTAACCTAACATAAATAGGTCTTTAGCTTGCGGAGTATGACCAGAATATCTACCGATCAATTTGTTAGCTTCTTCAGCTACGCTCGGATCCACTTGTTTTGCACGTTGCAGTTTGTCAATCACTGCAAAGTAAGTACATTTGTTCAAAGCAGGTTCGTCGCTCCAGTTGGGACTCATTGCATAAAGATTAGCAATCAGGATGTATGGAGCACCGTAGTTTTCGTTAAAACCAATTGCTTTCTGGCAATATGCTCTTGCTTGAGACAGCTTTTTGGCAGAAGCCAATACTGCTGCGGCAGCGTATGCTTTTTCAGCTTTCTTCACATTGTCTGTTTCCAGGTTCACTGCTTCGTCAAAGAATTTCACAGCACTGTCAATATCACCTTTCTTAAATGCCTGATAAGCACATCCGGTAGCAGCTTCTGCTGTCGGTTCCATCTTGTAAGCATAGTAAGATGCTTGCAAATAAGCTTCGCTTTCAGTACATTTCATCATTTTCATGATGTCGATAACTTTCTTCAAGTAAGCCAAGTCAGTCTGGTTAGCTTCTACTTTCGGTCCATAGATGTTTTGCAGTGATTCGCAATCAGCTGTTCCACTGTTTACAAACAAAGCCACTAAGTTATCCTTGATACCCAGTAAAGGTTTCTTCTTTGCTTCGCTGGCTTCAGCAGCAATAGCAGCGTCTACATATTCAGAAGCAGCCAGATAGTCCTGAATGAACTGTTCTTTATGATTCGGATCCGTTTTCAGTTTATCCAAAGACATTTGCAGGAAATAGAAGATAGTCGCACCTGCCGATTCGCCTTTCACTGCATTTACAGACTGACTCAACCATTGATAAGCCTGGTTCACATCAATCTTCGGAGCAAAAGCGATATAATCTACTGCTTTGATACCCAGAGCTTCGTCAGCAGAAGACACTTTTGTACCTTTAGCTAGAAACTCATCTGTGTATTTAATACGCAAGTCATGCGTATTCATCAGTTCATTAAAATATTTCTGATAATCTGCACTATTCCGATCCTTGATTTGTCCCATCAAGCCTTTCAGAATCTTATATCCGTCAGTAAAGGTATAGAAACGAAGCGTCGGACAGTTTTCCAACACAGCTTTCCAAGGAGTATACGCATCTTTAAAATTACCAGCACGCACAGCTTCATGCGAGATACTACTGTTCGAGTTACAGTTAGACGCATCCTGTGCTACCACAGTGGTTGCTCCTGCCGAAAGGAACAACATAGCCACAAGCGTTTTAATTTTCATTGTATCTAAATTTTAGTTGTTATTATATAGTCGTCTATTCTTTCTTACATTCATCTCATTACTCCACTCTGCGTTTGAAGAACCAACGTTCGTTGAATGTCAATCCGATGCTCACGCGGAAGATGTTTTCATTTACAAAAGCCGATTCCTGTCCACTGATACGGACAAATTGTCCGCTGATGCTAAGAATGGAACGGGAACGAGGCACAGGCAGACCGAAACCGGCAGTTACGCCATATTCACGGGTAGCCTCTTTGCCGCCGATCTTATAATACGGAGTCGTATAATAAGCTCCCAGACGGTATTTAATATGGGATAAATAGGAACGTCCCATCAAATTAGGAATGTATTCCGCACCCACTGATATTTTATGACGATCGCAATACGTATATGTTTCATTAAAATCCTCACGTACAGCTTCATCTGATGTATTTACGTCAAATTTCGTTTTTGACCATTGTTGCAAACTATAATCCAGACCAACAGTCAGGCGTTTGTCATAGTTATATGTAAATCCGGCGCCAAATGTATTAGGAACTTCAAACGTTGCATCCGGTTTCAATGTTGTAGTAGAAACCGCTGTACCCGTAGAATTTGAAACCATTTGTGTCGTTACACTATAGTCATTACCCAGTTTCAACTTCGGAGAATATATAGCTCCAATTGTCACTGAATGTTTTTTATTAATATCGAATGTATATTGTGCTCCAAAATCAAGTTTATAGCTCGACACTGACGCAACCGACTGGTGATTATAATTATAAGCACCTGATACACTTGGGAAATAAAGGACACGTGTCCGATTAATATCTCCCCAGAAATAAGAAGCATTCACACCTACCGAAAGGTTTTTGAGCACTTTCACTCCCACTCCGGCATATAATTGATGCAAACCTCCATCTCCGGTATAGCTTCTGGCATAATCAGCCGTATTACCGGTAGTAGGATCTGTTGCAGCCTGTGTATCCGACACTGAATATCCCACATTGGAGAACGGCAATAATCCGATACTCATCGCTATCCTCGGATGCAAACGAAATTGCATAGCCAGATAGTCAAAACTGGAGTTTTTAGCGTTCAGTTTCACACCGCTACCGCTAATATTCATATTTTGCAGACTGACACCTCCTTCAAAGAGGAATGTCAATGAGTCAATGGCTGTATACGAAGCAGGATTCAGCGGATTGATCTGTGCTCCATCCCGAAGTCCAAAAGCAATTCCCCCCATCGCCCTGCTGTTACCGAAACTCTGATCGGACAAGTCGCCATAGCCATATCGTGTATAAGGAGAGTTTGTATTATTTTGAGCGATTGCCGTTCCGGTAACCATCGTGAGCAAAAGCGCACAAAGTGTGTGTTTAAATCCTACCATTATTATAGTTTAAAATTCTATTTAATCCTTTCAACACTAAAAATCTATCTGCAAAGATGATACTTTTTACGCTGCTATCAAAAGAAAAATCATCTCCACCCGTTAAAAAAACCAAAAGTTCAGGATATTTATGCTTCATAGACTCAATATAACCTGAAATTTCGTATTCCATCCCTTTCATCACTCCGGCACGTATAGCCGTTTCGGTGTCCCGTCCCATCGGGAGTTTGCGCCCGTTGGTGTCTACCAGAGGCAAACGTCCTGTAAACTGATGAAGTGCTTTGAAACGCATCTGCATACCGGGAGAAATATTACCGCCATGATACTGACCTTTTGAGTCAATAAACTCATAAGTAATGCAAGTTCCCGCATCAATCACCAATATATCCCGATGAGGAAACTGCTCATTAGCACCCACTACGGCAGCCATACGATCATATCCCAATGTTTCGGGAGTTTCGTACAGGTTGACAACCGGAAGCGGAGTCTGATGATTGAGCCAGAGCAAAGGAAACGGCAAAGCTGCCAAATCAGCTAATACCTTTTCGCTTAAATCAATGACAGTAGCCACAATCCCCTGTTCAACCGGATATTTGGAACAAAAAGCCTTCAAGCAACCCAGCGATTGATTGGATTCAGCTACTATATCCACGATTTCTCCGCCGTCGAAGAAAGCAATCTTTGCCTTTGTATTTCCTATGTCGATTATTAAATTCAAATCTTTTGGTTCTTTAGCGGGCGCAAAGGTAAAGTAAAAAAAGAAAAGTTGAAGCATAGAAGAGGAATTATCTTCTTTTTTTCATTTTAGAAATCCCCAAAAACAAAAAAATCGAACTATCTATTTTTTAATAGATCAATTATCTTTTATTGTTTATTATGTATTCCACTTTGCGTTCGGCAGTCTTTTTTTATTACATCATAAACAACTAATAAGCAACAGATTACAAGAGAAAAACAGCGTTCCAAAAAGTGTTCCACTATTTTGTAACCGATTTTCCGTTCAAGCAGAAACATTATTTCACCCAAACAGAGGCTCCATTTAAAGAAAACAGCGCCTCTGTTTAAGCCATATAGAGCCTTTATTCTGATAAAATAGAGGCTCCGTTTTCCCGAATCCAACTATTCTTTCTATATTTGCCACCGAAATAAAACGAACCAGCTAATGAAACGGTTTTTCTCATACATCATCCTCTCCTTCTTCCTGTTGCTTCTGCCCACCGGACAAGCATCTGCCAACAACAACGACTCCATCCGTTTGAGTCTGTTGACTTGTGCCCCCGGAGAGGAAATATATTCCCTATTCGGACACACTGCCATCCGTTACGAAAATCCTTCACAAGGGATTGACATTGTATTCAACTACGGACTGTTCAGTTTCAACACTCCCAACTTCATCTTCCGCTTCTCGCTCGGAGAAACAGACTACCAACTGGGAGCAACGGATTATGAACGTTTTGCAGCTGAATACGCATTTTTCGGACGCAGCGTATGGCAGCAAACGCTGAATCTGACCGATGAAGAAAAGACAGAACTAATCCGGTTATTACAAGAAAATTATCGTCCGGAAAACCGGGTATACCGTTATAATTTCTTTTACGACAATTGTGCTACCCGCCCCCGGGACAAGATAGAAGAAAGCATTGCAGGAAAAGTGATTTATCCCGCAGAACCACAGGATGGCTCCCTCACTTTCCGCGACATTGTACATCAGTATTGCAAAGGACATCCGTGGGCACGTTTCGGCATTGATCTCTGTATCGGAAGTGAAGCCGACCAGCCCATCACACAACGTCAGATGATGTTTGCCCCATTCTACCTGATGGATGCTTTCGATGGTGCACAAATTAAAGGCGATTCTATCCAGCGCCCACTCATAACGGCCAACGAACTGGTTGTTGATGCCACTCCCGAACCGGATGAAAGCGACTGGATGCCTACTCCGCTTCAATGCTCCTTACTCTTATTCATACTGACAGCCGCCGCCACAATCTATGGAATCCGCCGGAGAACCGGATTATGGGGAATCGACCTCTTCCTTTTTGGTATAGCAGGTATTGTGGGATGCGTCCTTGCATTTCTCGCACTCTTCTCCCAACACCCGGCAGTCAGCTCTAATTTCCTATTACTGGTATTCCATCCGGGGCAACTTCTTTTCTTGCCATACATTATATATTGTGTCCGAAAAGGGAAGAAATGTTGGTATTTAACCCTGAATCTGGCGGTTTTAACACTTTTTATAGTGCTTTTTCCGGTAATTCCGCAAAGATTTGACTTTGCTGTTGTACCTTTGGCACTCGTTTTGCTGATACGTTCAGCGAGCAATCTGATTGTGACATCTAAAAAGAAATAATGAAAGGACTACTAACTTCCCTCATCACCGTACTGACTTTCACCGGGCTACAAGCCCAGTCACTACCTGCCGCCCCTAAATTAGTGGTAGGGCTGACGATTGACCAATTACGTACGGACTATCTGGAAGCTTTTTCGTCACTCTACGGTGAGAAAGGCTTCAAACGTCTTTGGAAAGAGGGAAGAGTGTTCCATAATGCCGAATATACCTTCTGCGGTATAGACCGCGCTTCTGCCATAGCGGCTATTTATAGCGGTACGACGCCTTCCATGAACGGAATTATTTCTCAACGCTGGATGGATGCCTCTACCCTTCGCCCCGTCAACAGCACAGACGACACGGCATTTATGGGGTATTACACCGACCAGACTGTCGCCCCCACCAAACTTCTGACTTCAACCATTGCCGACGAGCTGAAAATAGCGACACAAGGCAAAGGACTCGTATATGCCATTGCACCTGATTGCGATGCCGCACTTTTTGCAGCCGGACATGCCGGAAACGCTGCTTTTTGGCTCAATCCCAACACCGGAAAATGGAGTGGAACCACCTATTATGGAGAGTTTCCGTGGTGGGCAAGCCAATATAACGACCGTCAAGCGATCGATTTCCGTATTGCCGGTATGACATGGGAACCCATATTTCCCCGGGGCATGTACACTTTCCTGCCAGATTGGCGGGATATGCTCTTCAAATATAAATTCGATGATGACCGCAGTAATAAATACCGCCGCTTCATCGCCAGCCCTTTTGTGAATGATGAAGTGAATGCGCTTGCCGAAGAAGCATTGAACAAAAGCTCCATCGGCATGGATGACATTACTGACTTATTGGCACTCACTTATTATGCTGGAAACTATGCGCACAAATCCGTACAGGAATGTGCTATGGAAATACAAGACACCTACGTGCGTCTTGACCGCAGCATTGCCGACCTGCTCGAAGTTCTTGATAAGAAAGTAGGACTGCAAAATGTACTTATTTTCGTCACTTCCACCGGATATATAGACAGCGAATCGCCTGATTCGGGATTGTACAAAGTGCCCGGCGGAGAGTTTTACCTCAACCGTTGTGCGGCTCTATTGAATATGTACCTGATGGCTACGTATGGCGAAGGAAAGTATGTGGAAGCTCACCATAACCAGCAGATTTATCTGAATCATAAGTTATTGGAAAAGAAAGAACTGAATCTGGCAGAGATCCAACAAAAGTCAGCAGAATTCCTGATGCAGTTCAGCGGAGTGAACGAAGCCTATTCGGCTAACCGGCTATTGCTGGGTTCATGGACTCCGGAAATCTACAAAATACGTAACGGCTACCACCGCAAACGTTCGGGTGACCTCGTAATCGATGTCCTCCCCGGATGGACTATCGTCAACGAAAACGGCGGCGACAACAAGGTGGTACGTCATTCCTATATTCCCTCACCGCTGATTTTCATGGGACATTCCGTGAAACCGGCCATTATCCAGACACCTGTAACCATCGACCATATTGCGCCTACACTGGCACATTTTATGCGCATCCGGGCTCCCAACGCCTGTACTTCTGCTCCTATTACCGACCTGCGGTAAAAATTTACTCACAAAAACAGGGAGCAAAACATAAATAAATCAGCATTTTAATGTAACTTTGCGGAGGTTTCTTGATATAAAGATTCCCCAACGCAGATTAACGCAGATTTACGCGGATTAAAAAAAATCCAATTTAATCTTTCCTTTAATCTGCGTAAATCGGCGTTAATCCGCGTTGAAATTGAAATAAATAATAAACTAAATAATATAACATGGGATTTAATGAATTTTTAAGCTCGGTTTTCGGAAACAAATCCACACGAGACATGAAAGAAATCAAGCCCTGGGTGGAAAAGATCAAAGCTGCTTACCCGGAGATTGAAAAACTAGACAACGACGCCCTCCGTGCCAAAACGGAAGAACTCAAAAAATATATCCATGAATCGGCTACTGCTGAACGTGCGAAAGTGGAAGAGTTGAAGGCAAGCATTGAAACTCTCGAACTGGAAGACCGCGAAGAAGTCTTCGTACAAATCGATAAGACAGAAAAAGAAATTCTGGAAAAATATGAAAAAGCACTGGACGAAGTACTGCCTGTTGCTTTTTCTATCGTAAAGGCTACTGCCAAACGTTTTACAGAAAATGAAGAAATCGTTGTAACTGCTACCGACTTCGACCGTCAACTGGCTGCTACAAAAGATTTCGTACGCATCGAAGGCGACAAGGCCATCTATCAGAATCACTGGGTAGCCGGTGGTAACGATACATTGTGGAACATGGTTCACTACGATGTACAGCTCTTTGGTGGTGTCGTTCTGCATAAAGGTAAGATTGCGGAAATGGCAACCGGTGAAGGTAAAACATTGGTGGCTACACTCCCGGTATTCCTCAACGCATTGACCGGAAACGGCGTACACGTAGTTACCGTGAATGATTACCTCGCCAAACGTGACTCCGAATGGATGGGTCCTCTTTACATGTTCCACGGTTTAAGCGTAGATTGTATCGACCGTCATCAGCCGAACTCCGACGCACGTCGTCAGGCGTATCTGGCGGATATTACTTTCGGTACAAACAACGAATTCGGTTTCGACTATCTGCGTGACAACATGGCTATCAGCCCGAAAGACCTTGTACAACGTCAGCACAATTATGCCATCGTCGATGAGGTCGACTCGGTATTGATTGACGACGCACGTACTCCGTTGATTATCTCCGGTCCTGTACCTAAAGGCGATGACCAGTTGTTCGAGCAACTCCGTCCGCTAGTGGAACGTCTGGTAGAAGCACAAAAGGTACTGGCTACCAAATATCTTTCCGAAGCAAAAAAACTGATCGCATCCAACGATAAGAAAGAGGTGGAAGAAGGATTCCTCGCTCTATACCGCAGTCATAAAGCATTGCCGAAAAACAAACCGTTGATTAAGTTCCTTAGTGAACAGGGGATCAAGGCAGGTATGCTCAAGACGGAAGAGATCTACATGGAACAGAACAACAAGCGTATGCATGAAGTGACTGATCCGCTGTACTTCGTAATTGACGAAAAACTAAATAGCGTAGACCTGACTGATAAGGGTGTAGACCTGATTACCGGTAACTCTGAAGACCCGACATTGTTCGTGCTTCCGGATATCGCCGGACAACTTTCAGAATTGGAAAACCTGAATCTGACCAACGAGCAACTGCTTGAAAAGAAGGATGAGTTATTGACTAACTATGCCATCAAATCGGAACGTGTACACACCATCAATCAGCTGTTGAAGGCTTACACGATGTTCGAAAAAGACGATGAATACGTAGTAATCGACGGTCAGGTGAAGATTGTAGACGAACAGACCGGTCGTATTATGGAAGGTCGTCGTTACTCTGACGGATTGCACCAGGCTATCGAAGCTAAGGAACGTGTGAAAGTGGAAGCTGCTACACAGACCTTCGCTACCATTACTTTGCAGAACTACTTCCGTATGTATCACAAACTGTCCGGTATGACCGGTACTGCTGAAACGGAAGCAGGCGAACTTTGGGATATCTACAAATTGGACGTAGTCGTGATCCCGACCAACCGTCCGATTGCAAGAAAGGATATGAACGACCGCGTTTACAAGACGAAACGCGAAAAGTATAAAGCTGTTATCGAGGAAATCGAAAAATTGGTTCAAGCAGGACGTCCGGTATTGGTGGGTACTACTTCGGTAGAAATCTCCGAAATGTTGAGCAAGATGCTTACCATGCGTAAGATTGAGCACAAGGTATTGAACGCCAAACTGCACCAGAAAGAAGCGGACATCGTTGCTACCGCCGGTTTAAGCGGAACAGTAACCATTGCTACCAATATGGCTGGTCGTGGTACCGACATCAAGTTAAGTCCGGAAGTGAAGGCTGCGGGCGGTTTGGCAATTATCGGTACGGAACGTCACGAATCCCGTCGTGTAGACCGCCAGTTGCGTGGTCGTGCAGGACGTCAGGGTGACCCGGGTTCTTCTGTATTCTTCGTATCACTGGAAGACGATTTGATGCGTCTGTTCTCTTCTGACCGTATTGCCAGTGTAATGGACAAGCTCGGTTTCCAGGAAGGCGAAATGATCGAACACAAGATGATTTCCAACTCCATCGAACGTGCACAGAAGAAAGTGGAAGAAAACAACTTCGGTATTCGTAAACGTCTGTTGGAATATGACGACGTAATGAACAAGCAACGTACAGTGGTTTACACCAAACGTCGCCACGCTTTGATGGGTGAACGTATCGGTATGGACATCGTGAACATGATCTGGGACCGTTGTGCCAATGCTATCGAAAACAATGATTATGAAGGCTGCCAAATGGAACTGCTTCAGACATTAGCAATGGAAACTCCGTTCACTGAAGAAGAATTCCGTAACGAGAAAAAAGAAAAGTTGGCCGAAAAGACTTTCAACATTGCGATGGATAACTTCAAACGCAAAACTGAACGTCTGGCACAGATCGCTAACCCGGTTATCAAACAGGTATATGAAAACCAGGGACACATGTACGAAAACATCCTGATTCCTATTACAGACGGTAAACGGATGTATAATATCTCTTGTAACCTGAAAGCGGCTTACGAATCGGAATCTAAAGAAGTGGTGAAGTCGTTCGAGAAATCAATCTTGCTCCACGTAATCGACGAAGCATGGAAAGAAAACTTGCGCGAACTGGACGAACTGAAACATTCCGTACAGAATGCAAGCTACGAGCAGAAAGACCCGCTATTGATTTATAAACTGGAATCTGTGACTTTGTTTGACGCTATGGTGAACAAGATCAATAACCAGACTATATCTATTTTGATGCGTGGACAAATTCCTGTACAGGAAGCTCCGGATGAATCAGCTGCACGCCGTGTAGAAGTGCGTCAGGCTGCTCCTGAACAACGCCAGGATATGAGCAAGTATCGCGAAAACAAAGAAAATTTGAGTGATCCGAACCAGCAGGCTGCTGCAAGTCAGGATACTCGTGAACAGCAGAAACGTGAACCGATTCGTGCAGAGAAGACAGTAGGTCGTAACGATCCTTGTCCATGCGGAAGCGGGAAAAAGTATAAAAACTGCCACGGAAAGAACCTTTGATTAATTAATAATTAAAAATTAAAGGTTGGAAATTGTAGGGTAATGTGCTTTATGGCATAGTCTCTCTATATTCAACTTATAAAAGAAAGTCTCAAACGGTTAAAAACTGTTTGAGACTTTCTTTTATTCTTCCAAAGTTGTACTTTTGTTCAAATTACTAAATAGAACAAAACTATGGCAAAATCTTATTCACTGGTTTTCATCGTTTTATTCCTGCTGACTCTGGGTAGCTGTCAGAGTCTGGAACAGATCCCCATTGATTATCTGCAACCTGCCGACTTGAGCTTTCCTCCGCAACTCCGGAAAGTAGCTATTGTGAATAACACCAGCGACGCCCCGGATAATAAACTGATAACAGAGACTGAAAAAATTAAAGAAGGTACACCATTAATAAGTCGTGCAACAGCTTATGCCAATGGAGATCCTAAGACAGCCACTGAATCACTGGCAGAAGAAATAGCACAGCAGAACTACTTCGATGAGGTGGTTATCTGTGATTCTGCCTTACGCGCCAATGATAAACTGGCCCGCGAAAGTACATTGAGCCAGGAGGAAGTGCGTCAACTG
>ERZ857785.3130-NODE-3130-length-12947-cov-2.893888_pt1 | contig 12947 bp, 8 predicted proteins | sample MGYA00519763_ERZ857785 | MGnify/ENA primary metagenome ERZ857785 (study PRJEB31778, sample SAMEA3449365) | human gut metagenome | biome: human gut; feature: human-associated habitat; material: faeces | place: United Kingdom | collected 2010/2012 ... | reverse complement strand
CTCCGGCGCTGCTAGATTTCATCGCGGAGCATGGAATGTCCCTCAAGGAGACCACCCGGGGCAGGGCGCGCTCCAAGAAAACGGTGCTGTACGCGAAGGAGAGCGAGCTCATCGAGGACTGCCTGACCTATATCGGCGCCGCAAACCACTCTATGGAGATAATGCAGGTGAAGATAGTCAAGGATTTCCGCAACCGAGTGAACCGCTCGGTGAACTGCGAAAACGCGAACCTTGACAAAACGGTGGCGGCGTCCAACAAGAGCACCGCGGATATCGAGTACATATTCAGCACCATGGGCGCGGACTGGCTTTCCCCCGACCTGCGGGAGACCGCGCGGCTGCGCGTGGAGAATCCGGAGATGTCCCTGTCGGAGCTGTGCGGAATGTTCCCCGAGAAGATAAGCCGCAGCGGGCTGAATCACCGGTTAAAAAAGCTGTCGAAGCTCGCCGAGGAGCTGAGTCATTTGGGCGAGATCGGTTCGCTGCTCAATCCCTCAGAGGACGAGATCGACGAGCTCAAGGCTGCCGCCGCGAGTTGTTCCGATGACCTTTTTGCCGCTACGGCCAAAACTAAGCTCGAAAGCGCTGCCGCCATCTGCGAGAAGCTGTCCCGTCGTTTTACCTGCACCGTTGCGAATCCTCCGTATATGGGCAGCAGCAGCTTTAACCCCTTCATGAGCAAGTGGGTCAAGAAGAACTACCCCGACGTGAAGAGCGACCTCTGCACGTGCTTTATCGAGCGCGGGTTCAACCTGGCGAAGGACCGCGGCTATTCAGCGATGGTTACGATGGCATCTTGGATGTTTCTGAGTAGCTTTGAGGCAATGAGGCGTCGAGTTCTTGACAGCAAATCAATCGTTTCCATGTGCTACATGGGGCATATGGTGATGAGGATTGCATTCAATACTTCTGCAACGGTGTTTGCTAATTGCCGTACAAATAGCCTTGGTTCTTATTGTCGAATCGAAGCTAAAGACTTGGATGCGGCTGGGAACCCTGTTTCGTTCTCTGCTGGGGAGACTGAGTTCTACCGCCGCGACGCCGAGACCTTCAAGCAGATTCCCGGCACTCCCATCGCCTACTGGCTTTCCGAGAAATATGGGCACATGTTTGAGCTAGGAACGATGAAGTCTGCTTATGTGTCAGGTGGCCGTTTAAAAACTCATGACAATGAGAAATATGTCAGGAATTGGTGGGAGGTCCCAGCTTCTTTAATTGGGAGGTTATGGATGCCGTTGTCGAACGGCGGCGGTTTCTCTAGATGGTCTGGAATGAAATATGACGTAGTGAACTGGTCTGATGAAGCTAACGATTTTTATGACCAGCATGGCGGCCTTCCTAAATCTGGGTCCATCGAAAGGAAGGGAATTTGTTGGGGCTTAATCACGTCGGGTCGCTGCTCGTTTCGAGTAAAAGACCAAGGTGAGCTGTTCACTTCTGGTGCCCCGACAGTTTTCATGTCTAATCAAGATAGCGAAAGAGCTTTGTCTATCGATTTGGCGTTCCTGAACTCATCGATTGCTTCAGAGCTACTTGATGCGATTAATCCGACTTTGAATACAACGGTTGGTGATGTCCTCTCGCTTCCGATGCCTCCTTCAAGCGCTCTTGACACTGAAGTTGTTGACTATGCCGACCAATCGGTGTCCATTGCTGATGCCGATTGGGACTCGTTTGAAACCTCCTGGGATTTCAAACGTCATCCGCTGTTGTAGGTGAGCATTGTGGCTAAATCCTACAAACTTGTCGAAGAGACGAAACGAACTACAGCGGAGTGTGCTGAAAAGTGGAACGCCGATAAACGAGATGTTTCCGCCTGGTGTAGAGCTGATTTGATTTCTGGTGCGGTAAAAGAAACCTCCTTCCCGTTCAGGTGGATCATCCCCTGTGATGCGAAGCGTCCCATAGATGCATGCATCATAAGGGAGCTGCTGTGGCAGATAATCGAGCTTGAAAACGAGCGTATTTCCGAAATCGACGTTTTTGCTTGGGGTATTCCGGCAGTCGATATCGCTGGGTGCATTCAATCGTTGAAAGACGCCGATTATTTGGCGTTTTCACAAGAAGGTGTTGGCTTACAAATAACGAAAAAGGGCCTTGCTTTGATTGGCCGCGGTCAGAATGACAAGGCTATAAATGAGACGCCTACGGCACTGAAGTGGACTGCCGATGCCGTGGGTATTATTGCCGGAAGTGCAATAAATCAAATTATCCAAAGATAAGCTGCTTCCGCAAGGACGCTGTAGTTTCGAAAGGTAATAACCATGTCTGATTGTTGTATTTATGAACCTCAAATTTACGACCTACAGGCGGTCGATCGTTTTCTCCGTGGTGAGACCAGAGAAATATGCATTGAGCTGAAGTGCGTTGAGCAGGAAAAGTCAGAGGACTTTGCGATAACGGATGCGGTTTTGCAGCTCGATTTAATAATGTGTGGGGAGCCGCACATGTGCAACGTTTCCGCTCATGGTACCCCTTATTTTGATCCGTCTGGTTTAGCAACGCTTTCATTTTTGATTACCGAGAAGACAGTCGGTTCGCAAGATTACCATGCGATTTGTCGCTGCGGGAACGCTCGCGATCTATTGGGGGGATCTCGATTGTTCCTTGTAATTTCGGAAAGGAGCGAATCTCGAGAATGCGCATTTGAGTTTAGTCCAGCATTGGGAGTGTTTGGCAGATACGTGTGGCATGAAGTCGATTTGAAAGCTTCCATTGGATAGGAGAGCGATTTCATATCGCGCAATTAAGACGAATCAGCTGCTTTCGAGCAAGAGATACGCGGGTGTCGCGCGGCGCATAGGGCTGAGCTCCGAGCCTGATTCCTCTACGGTGACCGATTAATTGCAAGACCATGGAAACGGAAGGCAGCACAATGGCAACGCTTTTGGCCGATAAATACGAGGCTCGCAAGGCCGAGGTCAATGCTCGCTTTGAGCAGCTTCGCGCTAACGAGGAAGAGCTCAACCGAATCTTTGCCAAGATCTACAACATGGAGGGCGAGGTGCCCATCGAGGTCGAGGATAAGTACGTCTCGGTGGCGCGCATCTTCGACACCGCCGACGAGATTCCCGAGAGCTATAAGGGCAACAAATACGTGCGTACCAAGCGCGACGAGATCACCTCGCTCATAAGCTATGCCGCGGGCTGCATGTTCGGCCGCTATTCGCTGGATGTGGACGGTCTGGTCCTGGCCGATCAGGGCGCCACGGTCGACGACTATCTGGCCAAGATGCCCGATCCCGCGCATGTGACCTTTATGCCCGATAGCGACAACGTGCTGCCTATTACCGACGACGAGTACTTTGACGACGACATCGTGCGCTACTTTATCGACTTTGTGCGCGCCGTGTACGGCGAGGAGACGCTCGAGCAAAACCTGGCCTTTATTGCCGAAGCACTCGGCGGTAAGGGTACCCCGCGCGAGGTAATCCGCACCTACTTTTTGAAGGACTTCTTTAAGGACCACTGCCAGACCTACAAGAAGCGTCCCATCTACTGGCTGTTCGACAGTGGCAAAAAGAACGGCTTTAAGTGCCTTGTTTACATGCATCGCTATCAGCCCGACCTGCTGGCTCGCATCCGCACCGACTATGTGCATGGGCAGCAAGAACGCTACCGCGCCCAGATCGGCTATGCCAACGATGCCCTTGCCGATGCCGAGCGCGGCGAGCGCGTGCGTCTGGACAAGCGTGTCAAAAAGCTCAACGACCAGCTCAAAGAGACTATTGCCTTCGAGGAGAAGCTGCACCACTTGGCAGACCAGATGATTAAGATCGACCTGGATGACGGCGTCAAGGTCAACTACGCCAAGTTTCAGGATGTGCTGGCAAAGATTAAGTAACTGCAGATACGGTAAGGATATTCATGCCCAAGATCGATGTAGAAGAACAGCTCAAGCTGCGATTTTTGCAGCCGTTGTCCTCATGCGCGCCGCGCCGTGTTGTGGTTTGGCACGATGCGGACGGCGAGTTTGCTCCTGAGTTTGAGCGATTGGCTGCCGAGGGTTTCGACGGCGTGGGGGCCGATGCCGGCGTAATGCCTGCTCACGGTGACTTTGAGCGCCCGGTGCGCTTTGTTGAGGCCTGCGAGGGCCGTATGTTTGCCGTCAAGAAGCTCATCAACCGCGATGACCTTGCGAGCGATATCTTGCTGTATCGCCGTTGCCCGCGCGGCAGGCTTGAGGGTGATTGGCTTGCCGATGTTGAGCTGTATGCCGATCGGTTCCAGGCTGACTATCTTTCGCTTTTGGCCGATCAGCTGGGCATCGAGAATATCGACGCCGTGCGCGAGAGCCTGCGCGAGCACAAGACGTTCTTTGATGCCAAGACCCGCTGCGCTAAGTTTGCCGCGTGTGTTCCGCATGCCTCGGGCGCATCCGATATCGAACTCGGCATCCTTACGGTGATTTTTGGCGGTAAAGAGCCTGGTGACGCGCGCCCCGCGTTTGTGCTGCGTGGCTGTATGACCATGCTGCTGCACGAGGGTCCCGAGGCGCTGGCTGAGTTGGCGGACAAGTACTGCGTGCGCGATGCCCTCTCTGCCTTCATTGTGCGTTGCTATGGGTTTGATGGGCCGCTTTACGAGCGTGACTCATTGCTTATGCTTGCATCCCATGTGCTCCTTACGGCGGCATCAACCGCGCTTCCCGAGGGAGCGCTCAAGGGGCTCGAAAGCTATGTGGCTCCCGCTTACGGCCCCTATTGCCTTGAGGCGGTGCGCACGTGGGACCAGGCCGCCGATACCCAGGCATCGAGCGAGGACCTATTTGAGATCTGTCGTTTGGTGGAGGAAGTCCGCGGGCTCTTTGCGCGGTTTGAGGCTCTGCCGATCGATGTGCTGGCCTCGCTTGATGTGTTCCCGTGCGTCAATGAGGCTGTGCTCTCGCAGTTGTTCAGCTCGTTTGCCCAGGGTGCAGACCGTGTTGAGGACGCACGCGCCTTTGCGGCGCGTCGCTGCGACCTAAGCTGGTACCGCCGTGTCGAGAGCTACTTTGGCTTGCTTGCCGCTGTGGCCAATATGTGCGCATTTAGGCAGGCACATGCGGGCGGGTTCCATCTGGCGCGGCCCCAGCAGGTGTGGGATGCCTATACGTCCGATTGGTATTCCATGGATGCTGCCTATCGCCATATGTGCACCGCGTATCTGCGGGCGCGCTCCGTCGAGTGCGATACGCTCGAGGAGCCTGCCCGCGCTGTGGCGGACTGGGCGGAGAATCTCTACAGTAACTGGTTCTTGGCCGATGCCAATGCCTGCTGGACATCCGCTGCGCAAGGGGAGTGGGCCGATTGCGGCTACATCGAGGGTCCCGAACGGCAGGATGAGTTCTACTGGCATGTGCTGCCCACCTTTGTGGGCTCTGCTAAAACGACGGTCGTTATCGTGAGCGACGCGCTGCGCTATGAGGTGGCCTGCGACGTCGCGGCGCTGCTCGAGCGCGAGCGCGGCGGCAACGTCAAGGTTTCTAGCATGCAGGCGGTCTTTCCCTCCATTACAGAGGTGGGCATGCCCGCGCTGCTGCCGCATCAGGCGCTTGGGCTTGCAGCGGATGGTTCGTTTGTGCTGGCTGACGGCAAGCCCACCGCAACGACTCCGCAACGCGAGGCCGTGCTTACCCATGTTGAGCCTACGGCCCGCGCTTTACGCTCGAGCGCATACCTCAACATGGCGGGAACCGAGCGTAAGGCGCTGCTTAAGGACTCCAAGCTCGTTTATCTCTACCACAACAAGATCGATGCCACGGGCGAGAAGGCTGCTACGCAGGATGACGTCTTCGATGCCTGCACGGACACCGTGGAGGAACTTGCTGCGTTGGCGCGTCGCGTGTGCACCGACGCCCCGGGCGCGCGTGTTGTTATAACGGCGGACCACGGCTTCATCTACACGCGTCGTGAGCTCAACGAGTGCCAGATGCTCGGCAAGCCAGACCTACCCTTCCTTGACGCTCCTGTCATGCACGGCAAGCGTCATCTGGTGGTGCCCAACGAGGCCGTGGGCGAGCTTTCGGACGAGGTGCGTGGGGTGTTTGTTAATGTTAACATGGGACGTTTGGGCGCCGGTTTTGAGGGGTTTGCCCCGCGCGAGAACGTGCACTTCAAGCGTCCCGGCGGCACTAACAACTACGTCCACGGCGGCATGAGCCTGCAGGAGCTCTGCGTGCCCGTTATCGGTTTTTGGCGTGCGCGCTCGGGTTCCAAGGACTTTGTCGACACGCGCGCGGCGACGCTGCGCGTACTAAGTGAGGGACGCCGAGTGACCAACTCGCTCTTCTCGGTCAACTTGATCCAGGAAGAACCTGCCCAAGGTAAGGTCTTGCCGTGCGAGTACGAGCTGGTGTTTACCGATGCGAGTGGCAACGAGGTGAGCGATACGGTCAAGGCGCATGCCAACAAGACTTCTGTTAACTCGCAGGAGCGCGTGGTGCATGCCAAGTTTGCGTTGCATGCAGTGGATGGATTCTCGGCCAAGGGTCCGTACTATCTGGTCTGCCGCGAGCGCGAGACGGGCAAGATCGTTTGGCGCGAGACGTATACCATTGCTGTTTCGTTTGCCCCTGTTGCTGACTTTGGTTTTTAGGAGTGTGCCCTATGTTTGATAGCCATGACGACGATCTGTGGGAAGTTCCCTCGATTGATGTGAGCGTGCCAGTGGATGTTGCGGCGGTTGTGGAGGCTGCGGCGCCTGCCCCGGAGCCCGTTGAGGCCGCGGTGACCGGCGAGGAGCCGGCGGAGCCTGCGGCGCCCGCCGAGGGTGAGTCCCCGACCGATGGCTATGCTCAGGCTGTGGCCGAGGCTCCCGAGGATGAGGGCTACGACATGGATGGGCTGGACGGCAAGCTGCTCGAGCACTTTGGCGGCAAGATCGTGCGCAAGGACCTGACGGCCCTTATGAAGCGTGGCGCCAACGTGCCGACCTTTGTGCTGGAGTATCTGCTGGGCATGTACTGCTCAACCGACGACGAGGATGCCGTGGCAGAGGGCCTGGACCGCATTCGCAGGATCCTCACCGATAACTACGTGCGTCCCGACGAGTCCGAGCGCATTAAGTCCAAGATCCGCGAGCTGGGTCGTTTTACCATCATCGACAAGGTGACGGCCAAGCTCGACGAGTACAAAGACATCTATGTGGCGTCGTTTGCCAATCTGACCATCGAACCGTTTGTGATGCCGGCCGAGTACGTGCGCGACTATTCCAAGATTCTGCAGGGTGGCATTTGGTGCATTATGAGCATCGAGTATCGCCATCCCGTGGATGAGGAAGACGAGTTTGGCATGGAGGTCTTTGGCGACGATGTGCCGCGCCGCTCTAAGGCCAAGCGCAAAAAGCGCGGACCCGAGGACTCTCCGTTTAGCGTGGCGTCGCTCACGCCCATCCAGATGCCCAATCTGGACCTGGATGCCATGGTCGACGAGCGCCAGTACTTTACGCGCGACGAGTGGCTCAACATGCTGCTGCGCTCCGCTGGCTATGAGCCTAGCGAGCTTTCCGAGAAAGAGCGCCTGCACTTTATCGAGCGTATGGTGCCGCTCATCGAGCGCAACTACAACCTGTGCGAGCTGGGTCCCCGCGGTACCGGTAAGAGCCACATCTACAAAGAGGTCTCGCCCTACGCTATTTTGCTTTCGGGCGGCCAGACCACCACGGCCAACCTGTTCGGCCGTATGAACTCCATGCGAGCCGACCGCGTGGGCCTGGTGGGACACTGGGATTGCGTGACGTTTGACGAGGTCGCCGGCATGCGTTTTAAGGATACCAATGCCGTGCAGATCATGAAGGACTACATGGCGAGTGGCAGCTACGCGCGCGGCCGCGACCAGATCAACGCCGATGCCTCCATGGTCTTTGAGGGCAACATCAACGACACCGTGCAAAATGTCCTTAAGACCACGCACCTGTTTGATCCGTTCCCGCCGGAGTTTAACAACGATTCGGCCTTCTTCGACCGTATCCACTATTACCTGCCGGGCTGGGAGATTCCCAAGATGCGCTCGAGCCTGCTGACCGGGCATTATGGCCTGATCACCGACTGCCTGTCGGAGTTTTGCAAGGAGATGCGCCGCAAGGACTTTACGCACCATATCGACCGTTACTTCCGCTTTAACAGCGACTTTAACAAGCGTGACGAGATCGCCGTGCGCAAGACCTTTAGCGGCCTTGCAAAGCTGCTGTTCCCCGACGAGGCCATGGACAAGGACGATGTGCGCTGGCTGCTGGACTACGCCATCGAGGGCCGTCGCCGCGTAAAGGAGCAGCTCAAGATTATGGCGGGCGTTGAGTTTATCGACGTCAACCTGGGCTATATGGATGCCGACAACCCGCAGGACGTGCACGTGGTGCGCGTGCCCGGGCAGAGCGAGGACACGCTGATTCCCGACGGGCCGCTGCTGTCCGGCCACGTGTTTGGCGTGGGCAGGTCGCAGGGCGGCGAGGTCGCCGTGTACAAGTTGGAGAACAAGGCCGTTGCCGGCGAGTGCAAGTTTAAGCACGAGGGCGTGGCCTTTAACAAGCCGGTGCGCGATACGCTGGAGGCCGCGTTCGACAACTTTGTGAACCTTGCAAACCGCGTGGCGCCGGGCATGCACATTGGCTCCAAGGATTACCTGCTGTTCTATAACGACCTGCAGAGCAAGGGCCTGTCCGAAGAAGTTTCGCTCGCCGAGTTTGTGGGCCTGTGCTCTGCGGCATGCAACCGCCCGGTGATGCCCGCGCTGGCGATTCCGGGAATCTTGCGCATGTCGGGCTCTATGGACGAGATGCGCGGGCTCGAGGACATTATGCGCGTGGCCAAAAACGCCGGCGCCAAGCGCGTGATTTTGCCGCTGAGTGCCATCGCGGGCCTGCAGAGCGTTTCGTCCGAGATTATTTCGGGGTTGAGCCCGGTGTTTTACATGGATGGCGACCCGGTTGATGCCGCGAAGAAGGCACTGGATCTGTAGGAGTGCGGGCGTGCGGGGTGTCCGGTGTTCGGGTGCCCCGCGTACATGTTGGTGCGTAGTGCGTGAGGAGGCCTTGCCATGGCGGGCGAGCGTTCTGTTGGCGAGCTGCTCGACGAGCTGTTTGGCTTTGAGTCGGTAGCCAAGCGCCAGGCGGCGCTTGAGCAGTACGATCGCGGGGAGTTGGTGCGCAAGGCGCGCTCCCGCGAGCTGCTGAGCGTGCTTAGGGACGTCGAGACTGCCGAGCGCGCTGCGCGCGAGTCTGCCGTACGGGCTGTTGACGGGTATGTCCGTCGTGTTGAGGGCGCTGCGCTTGCACGCGCTCGCAAGCAGGCGGGCATTGTTGGTCCGCTGCAGATGGAGCGGCGCTATGCTGCCTTTTTGCGTATGGAGGACAAGGCCGAGCTGCTGGCCCGTTTGGAGCAGACGCTTGCGTTTATCGAGGTAAAGCTGCGCGCCAATACGGCGGACAGGGTTCGCGCGGCGTACGATGCTGCGGGGGCTATGGTGCTGCAGGGCGTGGCGCGTCTGAGTGACGTGCGCATTGTGGATGCCGTGCCCCTAGATGCCGATCTGCTGTGCACGCAGCTGGAGCAGTTGCGTTGTGCCGCCGACGCAACGGACCTTGCGGGTATGATCACAGCGACGTTTGAGTCTGAGCTGAGCGCGACCGGGCCGCAGGGCACTGACGGGTTTGCGGGCGATGTTGCTGGCGACGTGGCGTTGGAGCGTGAACTTACCAACGTGCGCGGTGCTGCGCAGCGGGCACGCTTGGCGGCGCAGGCGTATCGGGCCGAGCGTGCCGCCCGTATTGCGGGGAGCATGGTGGAGCCGGTATCGTTGCCCGAGCCTGCGCGCGTTGCGATCGAGACGGCGTGCGATGCCGGGGAGCTTTCCGAGTTGCTCGCTCAGGTTAAGAAGTCGTTTGAGACCTACCGTCGTGTTGTTGCCGACGGCGGGTTATTCTGCGCGTTTGGCACGGGCTCGCCGCACGGCATTTGTTGCGGCACGAGCTATTTGGACTACGATTCTCGGCTTGATGAGGACGTGCTGGTGGGCGAGTACGATGGTGCAACCAGGCATACTGTTCGGCGTGAGGTTACGATTCCCGAGCTGGTGGATGAGGCTTCTGCCGAGGGCGGCGATTCGCTCAAGGTTGCCGTGGCGCGCATGCGCGAGTTTAACGGGCGTCGCTACGATGGTGTGCTGGATGAGGATCCTGCGCGCCATGTGAATGCGTTTTGGTATGGACTCAAAAAGCTCAGCCAGTATTGCGAGGCCGCCGTGCGTGTGGATGAGCGTGCTTGGGATTGCTTTATCGATAAGGTGCAGTTCGCCTACGATGAGCCCGTGGGGCGCTTGGCCATGCAGATGGACAACAAGCAGGTGGCGGCTTTTGTTGCTGCCGTGGATGAGCTCGGTATTGATGAGTAGGGTCCTGGTCTGGTAGGAGGTTTCATCATGAAGATCGACGTTGATGTAGACCAGCTGCGCGAGAGTCTGCTCGACCGCGCGGGGAGTGCAGCCGGCGTGGGCTTTCCGGCCGCCATGCTCGACGTAGTGGATATCGAGGACGAGTTGCCCCAAGAGCTCCTAGCCCGAGCCGAACGCGAAGGCCTCGACCTCCGCGACTTTGCCGTCGATGACGACTGCGGAGCGTCTGACGACTGGTAACTCCGGGTCAGTTCATCCTTTTCTTCCTGAGATATAAGAGAAATCCCTTTTTCAACGTCCTTCGGGTTCCAAAAAATAGCCGATCAGTCTTTGTATCTTCCTTGCTGTCAAACTTGATAGCCGTTAGCTCGATCGTACAGATGTAGTCAGCAACTTGGAATAGCCGGTAGGCTCGCGGTGTGGCTTCTCGGTATACGATGACATCCCTTGCTAGAACGTACTCAAGCGCAGAATGAATGACCTTCGTTACAATCGGTTGGCCGTTGTCGTAGTAAATCTTAACGGTGTCGTATCGCTGGAAGAATTCCAGATGGTCGAAAAGTTCAACTGTGAGGTCTCGCCTCATTCTCTCCGCGAGACCGTTTTGATTGCCGGCGAATTCGCTCATTCGGTATTGCAGACAGAGATAGCGTATGGGGAGATGCTGAATGAACGCGCGAAATGCGCTCAACATGTGCCTTCGCTGCTCCTTGGGAAGATCTTTGTAGTCGCCGTTTCCATTCAGTAGGGGTCCTGCATGAAAAGGCGTATTGGGAAGCGAGGACTGCGACAGGGCGCGCTCGTAGCGGTCAATGCGTTCAACGATTGCATCGTTTTGATCGTGAAAAACGAGGGTGACGAGGTAGTAGTTGGAGACGCCTCCGAGGTCGCCAGATTCGTCAACAAAGACGGAGAGTTCGCTCATGATGGGCCTCCATTTTTGCAAAAAAATGCCGGGGGTAAGACCCCGGCTCTTGGAGGCCCCTCTTTTGGAGGGAACCGTATTCTTTATACCATGAGATAAGGGGTGCTTTCAAGTAATATTATAATAAGCAAACATATGTTCGTCAAACTACCTGCGAAAAGTCCTTAGCCGTCCAGAGGTGGGTAGAGCGGCTCGTAAATTGCTGACGCAATGGGCCGGCGTTTTCCCGAGAAGTATTTAGTCTTGACTCGCATAAAAAATGCCGGGGGACATCCCCCGGCTCTTGGAGGTCCCTCTATTCGAGGGTACCGACTTCTTTATAGCATGAGATCGGACGGCTTTCAATTTGCGCCATGTGGATGGGATGGCGTGCCTGATAAAGCCCTCAATGAATGGCATCTAACTAGCGTTCGTGATATAAAGATGTCGGTCATCTCAAAAGAGAGGGCTTCCAAGTGCCGGGGACGTTTTCCCCGGCTTTTTTCATTTCGGTGTCAATCCAAATGTTTTTCAACCCATCCCCTTAATAACTTGCGGTGAAATAGGGACTGTTTAGGCTGCTAGAAGGTCTATTCAGTCCCTATTTCACCGCAACTTATGGGTGGGATGGCTACGATGCTAGCGTGGCAATGACGACTTCGTCGCCGGCGTATATTAGGGTGTTGCCATCGGGGATGATCGTCTGGCCGTCGCGTTTGAGCATCACGACGATAAAGGGATGCTTGCCTTGCGGCACATCGCGAAGACGCTGGCCGGCCAGGCGACCGTGGGGGGTTACGGTGACCTCGCGCAGCGTAACCTCGGCACGCTCTTCAAACGTCGGCGCGGCCATCACCAGCAGGTCACCTTCCTCGATGACGGTATCGCCGTTGGGCAGCACCGGGTGCGCCCCGTCGCGCAGCACCAGGACCACGAGCATGTCTGTGGCGCTGCCAATGTCCGCGAGCGAGCGTCCGGCAAACGGATGTCCAGCGCCCACCTTGAGCTTTACAAACGACATGCCGTCCTCGTCGCGGTAGTCGTTAAAGGTGCGGCGCACGTCGCCGGTCGCATCGATCATATCGAGCTTCTTCGCCAACGCCGGCAGCATATGCCGTACCGCCGTAGAAGAAAAATGGAACATCTGCCCCCAGCTGCAATCCCATTTCACAGAGTTCTGCATGAGAAAGCCCTGCTCCGGTCAGCTGATTGCAGGCATATAAAACCGCTGCTGCGTCGGAACTTCCGCCGCCCAAGCCCGCTTGAGAGGGGATGTATTTTTGCAGGTAGATGTCGAAGCCGACAGGACATCCGGTTTTCTTTAAGAATAAATCCACCGCTTTCCATGCAATGTTCCGTTCATCTTTTGGAATCCACGGAATATTGCAGAGAATCCGAATGGCTTGTTCTCCGGTTCGGTGGGGGAACAGGGTCACTGTAATCGTATCATAGAGGGAAACCGTCTGAAAAACTGTTTCCAAGGTGTGATACCCGTCTGCCCGTTTCCCGACAACATCCAACGTAAGGTTGATTTTTGCCGGTGTTTTTAGAACCATGCGTTTCACGGTGCATCCTCCTGCTTATGCCGCTGTACAAAAGCTGCAATGTGTTCCAGTGCCTCCATGAGGTGTTTCAGGGAGTATGCATAGGAAACCCGTACAAAGCCTTCGCCGCTT
>ERZ857785.3122-NODE-3122-length-12962-cov-7.501123_pt1 | contig 12962 bp, 5 predicted proteins | sample MGYA00519763_ERZ857785 | MGnify/ENA primary metagenome ERZ857785 (study PRJEB31778, sample SAMEA3449365) | human gut metagenome | biome: human gut; feature: human-associated habitat; material: faeces | place: United Kingdom | collected 2010/2012 ... | reverse complement strand
CCTCCGAGCCACAACATGGTCATTTATGCCACCACTGCCGGCGGCATCTCGGTCGGCAGCCTGTTCCTGGCAGGTTATCTGCCCGGTGCTCTGCTGGCCATCGTCCTGATGATCGGTTCCTATATCATCTCGGTCAAGGAGAATTACCCCAAGGGCTCTCCGTTCAGCATCAAGGGCTTCGTTAAGCAGCTGGGCACTTCCATCTGGGCACTGGCCGCTGTTATTATCGTTGTGTTCGGCGTTGTTGGCGGTGTGTTCACCGCTACCGAGTCTGCAGCTATTGCAGTTATCTACTCTCTGTTCGTGTCGGTGTTCGTCTACAAGGGTCTGGACTGGAAGGGTGTCTGGCATGCACTGGATGAGTGCGTGAACACTCTGTCCATCGTGCTGATCCTGATCGCCACCTCTGCAGTCTTCGGCAACTGCCTGACCATGCTGCATGTGCCGGATCTGGCTGCAAATGCCATCACCAGCGTCACCGATAACCCCTACATCATCGCTCTGCTGATCGACCTGATCATCTTGGTTCTGGGCTGCATCATGGATATGGCTCCCATCATCCTGATCGCTACCCCCATCCTGCTGCCCATTGCAACCTCCATCGGCATCGACCCCATCCAGTTCGGTATCATCGTGGTGCTGAACTGCGGCATCGGCCTGCTGACTCCTCCTGTCGGCGCTGTTCTGTTCATCGGCTCTGCCGTTGCAAAGCGCCCCATGGAAAAGGTCGTCAAGGCCACCCTGCCGTTCTACCTGTGCATGTTCATCGCCCTGCTGCTGCTGACCTTTATCCCCGACATCAGCCTGGCCATCCCCAAGCTGCTGGGCGGCTACGTCAGCCCCATTGCAAACCCGCTGGGCCCGGTGTTCATCCACTGATAAGCGTGTGAACAGGTTTCTTCTCCTGAAACAATAACGTACCTGAAAGAACCGTCCCCATGGCGTGATCTCCGCGCCGGGGGATGGTTCTTTGTTTACAGAGCGGGCCAAACCGGTCTGCATTCTGTAATTGCCACTTGACCCAACCCGTGGTATAATGAAAGAATCGAATACTATGGGAACAAAGGACAGGGGTCAGAACAGAAAATGGCAAAACGAAAGCGAAAAACAACTGCAAAGCGCGCGTCTGCACGCAGAAAAAGCCGGGCCGAGGAGCGGATGCCGGCGGGGCTGGGCACCCTGTTTGTGGGGCTGCTGCTCATCGTGCTGGCGTTCGTGGAGGGGGACTCCGTCTGGAAGAGCGCCCACCAGATCCTATTCGGGCTGTTCGGCTGCGGCAGTTTTGTGCTGGGCGCGGCGGTGTGCTATCTGGCCATCCTCTACACCCGGGGGCAGGACCTGCTGATGCAGGTGTTCAAGCTGCTGCTGGGGCTGATCTTTGCCAGCGGCACGGTCATCGTGTTTTCGGATATCCCCGCCGACCTGACCGCTGCCCAGATGATCGCTGCCTGCTACCAGAACGGCGCAAACGCCTGGCTGGGCGGCGGCGTGCTGGGCACTCTGCTGGGCGGCAACCTGCTCCTGCTCTGCGGGCGGCCTGCGGCCAATCTGGTCATGGCGGTGCTGGCCCTGTGCGCCAGCCTGTATATTTTTGATATCACCCCTGCCGAGTGCTGGCAGTGGCTCTGCAATGTGGGCGGCGGTGTGCATGAAAAAGGCGTGGCGGTCTATGAGCAGAACGCCGCCCGCCGTGCTGAGCGCCTTGCGGCCCGGCAGGCGGAAGAGGAGTACTGCGCCGAGGAACCTGCGGACGATTACGATGACAGTTCCGATGAGGAAGACGTGCCCGGCGGCATTCCGGTGCCCGGGTGGCTGTCCGGCGTGTTCAGCTGGGGCCACAAGGTGACCAAGGAGATGGAAGGCGAAGCGGAACCTGCTCCCGTAGACGATTCTCTGGGCTACGAGCCGCCTGCGCCGGTGGAGCCGGAACCGGCTCCCGCCCAGCCTGCCCCAGCCTTTGAGCCGGTCAAGGTGACCTCCAACCATCCCCGCGCGGCGTTTGATATCGACCTTGGGCCGGATACCTCTGTTTCCGAGGGCGGCAGCGAGCCCATTGAGCCCATCATCATCGGGCCGGGCGGCACCTTTGGGCAGGACCCGCTCCAAAAGGCCCCGCCCCGGGCCATCGTCAAACCGGTGGTGCCGGATGCCGTGGAGACTGCCGCCGAGGATTTCTTCGCGCCCGCCGGATCGCCTGCTCCGGCCCCGGTGGTGAACCCCACCGTGCCGCCTGCGGCCCCGGAAGCCCCTGCGGCTGCACCGACAGAGCCCGAGCAGCCTGAGATGCCGGTGTTCCAGACCCCCACCCTGCCCACTACGGACGAGCCGGTGGTGCCGGTGCGGGTCAGCGCGGAAAACGCGGTGGCCATGCGCAGTGAACCGGACGAGGACGGTTGGATCAGCATTACCAGCGAACCGGTGGAGGAAAAAGACCTGAACACGCTGGTGGCGGCCGCCATGGAAAAACCCGCCGCAGGCGAGCAGGCTGCCGCCACCGCCCCGGCCGAGGAGCCGGAGGTGGTGGAGACCTTCCAGTATCAGTACCCCAGCATTGAGCTGTTTGAAAAGTCTGCCGAGGAGAGTGACCCCGGTGCCCAGGACGAGCTGAAGGCCAACGCCCAGAAGCTGGTGGACACGCTGGAAAGCTTCGGCGTGCGCACCCGGGTGCTGGATATCTCGCGGGGACCCTCCGTTACCCGGTACGAGGTCCAGCCCATGGCGGGCGTGAAGATCAGCCGCATCACCTCGCTGGCCGATGATATCGCCCTGAACCTTGCCGTGGCCGATGTCCGCATGGAAGCACCCATCCCCGGCAAGCCTGCCGTGGGCATCGAGGTGCCCAACCACAAAAAGACCCCCGTTTTTATCCGCAGTGTCTTTGAAAGCCAGGCCTTCCTGCGGATGACTTCGCCCTTGGGCGTGGCGCTGGGCAAGGACATTGCCGGTGTGGCCCAGGTGGCCGACCTGTGCAAGATGCCCCATCTGCTCATCGCAGGCAGCACCGGCAGTGGTAAATCTGTTTGTGTGAACAGCATCATCATCAGCATTCTGTTCCGCTCCAGCCCCGAGGACGTGAAGCTCATGCTCATTGACCCCAAGGTGGTGGAGCTGGCAGAGTATAACGGCATCCCCCACTTGCTGATGCCTGTCATCACCGAGCCGAAAAAGGCGGCGGGCGCATTGAGCAGCGCGGTGCAGGAGATGGAGCGCCGCTACCACCTGTTTGCGGAAAACAATGTCCGTGACATCAAATCCTTCAACAAGCTGGCAGCCACCGACCCCATGCTGGAAAAGATGCCCTATATCGCCATCATCATCGACGAGCTGGCCGATCTGATGATGGTCGTGGGCAAGGACGTGGAGGATTCCATCTGCCGCATTGCCCAGAAGGCCCGCGCCGCCGGAATGCACCTCATCGTTGCCACCCAGCGCCCCAGCGTGGATGTCATCACTGGCCTGATCAAGGCCAACATCCCCAGCCGCATTGCCTTTGCCGTGTCCAGCCAGGTGGACAGCCGCACCATTCTGGATGGTGCCGGTGCCGAGAAGCTGCTGGGCCAGGGCGATATGCTCTTTATGCCTGTGGGCGCGCCCAAGCCGGTGCGTATCCAGGGCACCTTTGTGCGGGATGAGGAGATCAGCCGCGTGCTGGACTTCATCAAGCAGAGCGCCACCGTCCAGTACGACGAGGCCATGATCGAAGCAATGGAAAAGCACGCCATTCAGGATGGCAAGAAGGGCGCATCCTCTGCAGATGCGGATGAGGAGACCGGCAGCGACCCGATGCTCAAGCAGGCCGTTGAGGTGGTCATCGATGCCGGGCAGGCATCCACCAGCCTGCTGCAGCGCCGCTGTAAGCTGGGTTATGCCCGCGCCGCCCGCATCATGGATGAGATGGAGCAGAAGGGCATCATCGGCCCCTATGAGGGTGCCAAGCCCCGCGCTGTTCTCATCAGCCGCCAGCAGTGGCTGGAGATGCAGATGAATCAGCCGGAGGAATAAGAACACAAGCAACACTTTTCTTGGCTCCCTGTCAGGGGAGCAGACAGAGAGATTTAACCAGTGAGGAACACTATGGACAACTCTTCCCCGATCTACACCGAATTTCTTCCCATCAGCCGGGCGGACATGGAAGCCCGGGGGTGGGATCAGCTGGACTTTGTGGTGGTGGGCGGCGATGCCTACGTTGACCACCCCAGCTTTGGCACCGCCATCATCAGCCGCCTGCTGGAGGCCGAGGGCTATAAGGTCGGCGTGCTGGCCCAGCCCCGCTATTCCGACTGCGAGGACTTCAAGCGGTTCGGCAGGCCGAAGTACGGCTTTTTCATCGGCGGCGGCAACGTGGACAGCATGGTGAGCCACTACTCTGTGGCAAAAATTCCGCGTGCCGAGGACGAATACTCTCCCGGCGGCATCGGCGGCGCGCGGCCTGACCGCAGCGCCACCGTTTACACCAGGCTGGCCAAGGAGGCCTACCCCGACCTGCCTGTGATCCTGGGCGGTCTGGAGGCTTCTCTGCGCCGGTTTGCCCACTACGATTACTGGCTGGACACCGTTCTGCCCAGCATTGCAGAGGACTCCGGAGCCGATCTCATCAGCTTTGGCATGGGCGAGCACCAGACCGTGGAGATCGCCCGGCGGCTGGCGGCAGGGGAGCCGGTGGAGTCCATCACCGATGTGGATGGCACCTGCTACCTGACCGACTTCGACCACCTGCCCGAAAAGTATGTGGAGTGCGCCGGTTTCCGGAAAGTGGCCTCCGATAAGGTGGCCTACGCCAGAGCCTGCCGCATCCAGATGGACAATCAGGATGTGGTCAGCGGCCAGATCATTGTCCAGAAGCAGAGTGAAAAGTACCTTGTGCAGAACATCCCGGCAAAGCCGCTGGTGCGCTGGGAGCTGGACAAGGTGTATGCGCTGCCCTACACCCGCCGCTACCACCCCATCTACGAGAGCATGGGCGGCGTGCCTGCCATCCGGGAGGTGCAGTTCTCCATCATCCAGAACCGCGGCTGCTTCGGCGGCTGCAACTTCTGCGCCATCCAGCTGCATCAGGGCCGCCGGGTCACCAGCCGCAGTGCCGACAGCATTGTGGCCGAGGCCGAGCGGATGACCCACGAGCCTGATTTCAAGGGCTACATCCACGATATCGGCGGCCCCACCGCCAACTTCCGGTTCCCGTCCTGCCGGGAGCAGATGCTGCGGGGCATGTGCAATGGCGGCAAGCACTGCCTGGCCCCCACCACCTGCTCCCACATGATCGTGGATCACAGCGATTACCTCAAGATCCTGCGCCGTGTCCGGGAACTGCCCGGCGTGAAAAAGGTGTTCATCCGCAGCGGCATCCGGTTCGATTACCTGATGGCTGACCCGGACGACACCTTCTTCAAGGAGCTGGTGGAGTATCACGTCTCCGGCCAGCTGAAGGTGGCCCCGGAGCACTGTGCCCCCAATACACTGGCCTACATGGGCAAGCCGCCCATCCAGACCTTCAACAAGTTCAAGGACAAGTTCTATGAGCTGAGCAAGAAGGCGGGCAAAAAGCAGTACCTCGTGCCCTACCTGATGTCCAGCCACCCGGGCAGCACCCTGAGCGATGCCGTCTATCTGGCCGAGTATCTCTACAAAAACCACATGCGCCCCGAGCAGGTGCAGGATTTCTATCCCACCCCCGGCACGGTGAGCACCTGCATGTTCTACACCGGCCTTGACCCCTACACCCTCAAGCCTGTGTTCGTGGAAAAAACTGCGGAGGGAAAAGCGCTCCAGCGCGCCCTGCTCCAGTATTACGAGCCCCGCAATGCCGAAAAGGTCATCAAAGCGCTGAAAATGACCCACCGGGAGGATCTGATCCCGCTGCTGGTGCCCGCCGAGGGCCGCCGCGCGGTCCAGCGCTCTGCCCGCCGGGCCGAGCCTGCCGAGGTGACCATCCACAACGACGGCACCTATACTGTCCGCCCCAACAAGGGCAGGGGAGGCAGGAATCAGAGCCGCGGAACCGCCCCGGCCCGCACCGCAGGCGGCCGCCAGCCCAGCCCCGGCGCACGCTTTGCGCCCAACGGTACGGCACCCCGTAAGCCGAAGAACGATCAACAGAAAGAGAATACAGTGTGGAAAACTTCAAAAAAGAAAAAGTAAGCCTCTGGCGGCGCATTGCCGCTCTGGCTCTTGCGGCGGCGCTGGCCCTTGGCCTTGCCGCCTGTGATGCCTCGGCGGTTGTGCCGGGCAGCAGCACCCCTACGGTCAGCACTGCCCAGCCTGCCGGAGACGGCCAGACCGCCAACTTCGAGATGCACTTCCTGGATGTGGGGCAGGCCCTGAGCGTGCTGGTGGAATGTGACGGCCAGTATATGCTCTACGACGGCGGCAACGTGGACGATGGCAGCTATGTCGTCTCTTACCTGCAGAATCTCGGTGTGGAGGAGCTGCAGTATGTGTTCTGCTCCCACGCCCACGAGGATCATGTGGGCGGCCTGGCCGCTGCGCTGGCCTATTTCCCGGCAGACCATGTGTACAGCCCCGTGACGGAAGCCTCCACCAAGTGCTTTCAGGATTTCGTCAAGTACACCCAGCAGCAGGGCCTGCAGGTGGAAGTGCCCGCTGCGGGCACAGTCTGGCCGCTGGGCAGTGCCACTGTGACCATGCTGGGCCCTGTGGCGCAGTATGACAACACCAACGATACCTCCATCGTTCTGCGAGTGGACTACGGCTCCACCAGCTTTCTGCTCACCGGCGATATGGAATCGGATGCAGAGCGCGACCTCGTGAACAGCGGGGCCAACCTGAAGGCAGATGTTCTGCAGGTGGGCCACCACGGCTCCAGCACCAGCACGAGCTACATCTTCCTGAACGCCGTCCTGCCCGAGATGGGCATCATCTCCTGTGGTGTGAACAACAAGTACGGCCACCCCCACGAGGAGACCCTGAGCATCCTGCGGGATGCGGGCGTGGATGTTTACCGCACGGACCTGCTGGGGGCCATCGTGATCGGTTCCGATGGACAGAACTATACCATCCGCACCGAGAAAACGGCCACCGATGCCGAGCTCAACCCCACCGACCCGGCGGCATCGTCCACCGCGCAGCAGGGGTATATCGGCAACGTGAACAGCAAAAAGTTCCACCTGCCCAGCTGTGCCAACCTCCCTGCGGAGAAAAACCAGATCCTCTTCTCCAGCTACGAGGAGGCCATTGCGGCAGGGTACAGCCCGTGCTCGAGCTGCATCAAGTAAACGCATATCAAATAAGCAGCGCCCTGCCGGTTTACCCTGGCAGGGCGCTGCAGTTTTCTGGGATCATTTTTTTCGCTTCTTGAAATCGACCGGCAGCGTTGTCCACCGCTCCCGGAAGAGGTACGCCGCATCCTTGGGCTGACGCTGGCGGGTGAAGATGCCTTTTTTGTTGCCGTCCACCCGCAGGATGCCCTCGGTGGTCTGGAAATCGGCAAAATTCCACACCAGCTCACCCTGTACGAAATCGTAGTGGTCGAACACGGCGTGGGTCATCTCCAGATATTCATTCTGGTACTCGGCACTCCACATCACGCTGGGGAGCTTGTGCGCACCGCTCAGGTTGTCGGTGCCGTACTCAGTGAAGATGAGCGGGCGGCCATGCAGGACTTTTGCCCAGCCGTCCATCTCATGGTGGAAGGCGGCTTCGGCATCCGCCAGCCCGGCCCCGCCCAGTACATACCAGCCGTAGTAGCGGTTCAGGCTGACGAAATCAGCAAAGCGCTGGCCCTTGCTGGTGTCGGGCAGGCTGGTCATCAGGACCGTATAAGTACGGGGGCGCTTCTGGGGGTCGAGGCGGCGGGCCAGCTCGAACAGGGGCTTGAAGTATTCCTCGGTGCCCGCGCTGGTGCACTGAGGCTCGTTGAGCAGGCTCCATGCGATGACCGAGGGATGGTTTTTGTCCCGGTCGATCATATCGGTCAGGGCTGCCTTGTGGTTCTTGAGCAGCGCAGGCGTGGTCTCCTTCTCAAAAAAGCCCTGCTGCCTGCCGTTGCCCTGATTGGCGGCCAGGAAGTTGGCCGTGCTCTGCATAAAGCCCACGGCGGGGACTTCGTCAATGATGAGGAAGCCCTCCTCATCGGCCATCTGATAGATCTCCTCAGCGTAGGGGTAGTGGCTGGTGCGGAAGCAGTTTGCGCCGATCCACTTCATCAGCTCGAAATCCCGCTTGACGGTGGGCAGATCAAGCCCGCGGCCCCGGATGTCGGCATCCTCGTGCCGGCCGAAGCCCCGCAGATAGACCGGGCTGCCGTTGAGCAGGAAACGCCCGTGCCGGATCTCAAAGGTGCGGATGCCGATCCGGTCCAGATACTCGTCCACCACCGCGCTGCCCTCGTGGATGCGGATGACCAGATCGTAGAGATAGGCGGCGTGGACATTCCACAGCTTGGCGTTTTTGACCACCAGCGTGCCGGTGGTGCCGGAGCTTTCGGCCACCCGGGTGGTGCCGTCGTAAAGCTCCACAGTCACGGGGTGAGGGCCGTTGGTGGATACGGTATAGTCGATCTCGGCCCCGGTCTCGGTCAGGCGGTATCGTGTGGAATAGTCCAGCACCCGCTCCTTGGGCAGGGCCATCAGCCAGACGGGCCGGTGGATGCCGGCGTAGTTGTAAAAATCAAAGTAGGGTGCGGCGATCTTTCTGCCATCCGCAAGGGTACGGGTGGTGCCTGCGGGCAGCATCGTCTCGCTGAGCTCGTTGTTCGCCAGAACACTGAGCTTGTTGAACTGGTTGTAGCGCACGATGTTGGTCACGGTGGCATCAAAGGGCAGGAAGCCGCCCTCGTGCTGGGCCACCTCCACGCCATTGACGAAGACCCGGGCCCGGTGGGTGACCGAGCCAAACCGGAGAACGATGTCCCAGCCGCTCCATTCCGCAGGGACAAAAAAGCTGGTCTCGTACCAGAAATCACCGCAGTATTCGCGGGAGGCCTTGTCGGTGAACAGGTCGCAGAAGGAGGCGGGCACCGGCATGGAAAGAGAGGAGGGCAGGTCCAGCGCCCATCCGGCCTCCACACCCTTGCTCTCGGGGTCGAAGCTGAAACGCCACATCCCGTCCAGGCCGATGAGACGGCGGGTGGTGGTAGCGCGGGGATACAGCAGGGAGCGGTTCATCAGGATGACCTCACATTCATCAGCCCGGCGGCATTTTGCGTGCCACAGGGGCGTTTATTGTCTTTGTACCCAGTATGACAGAAATTTTATAAAAGGGATAGAAAGATTTTTGAATAAATCCAGACTTTTTTCAGGAAAACAGGCGCTGCTCTGGGCAGAATACCTATTATCTCCGGCCTGGTTTAAAAACTTCCGTAAAGGGTGCCACAAAAAGTGAATGCTGGGAAAAAGAGGGAAAAACAGAATGTGAACGAACTGTGAAAATGTACAAAAACAATACCTTAAAATTGTACGAATTCACCTAAAAAATATTCTAACATTTTTTGATAAAAGTTTGTCATAATATTGGAGTACAAACTTGGATACAGCAGAAGGGACGCTGTACCGTTTTGAATTGACCACCGAAGGAGAATACAATGGCAAATGAAATGCAAAAGACCACCCCGTTTGGGATGCGGGACAAGGTCGGCTATATGTTCGGCGATTTCGCCAACGATTTTACTTTTATCCTGTCGTCCAGCTTCCTGATGAAGTTCTATACCGACGTGATGGGCGTGAGCGCTGGTGTTGTGGGCATGATCATGATGATCGCCCGCTTTGTGGATGCCTTTACCGATGTGACCATGGGCCAGATCGTGGACCGCTCCAAGCCCACCAAGGACGGCAAGTTCCGCCCCTGGCTCAAGCGGATGTGCGGCCCTGTGGCCATCGCATCCTTCCTCATCTTCCAGTCCGGTCTGGCCGGGATGTCCTACGGCTTCAAGGTGGCATGGCTCTTTGTGACCTATATCCTGTGGGGCTCCATCTTCTACACCTCCGTCAACATCCCTTACGGCTCTATGGCTTCCGCCATCTCTGCTGACCCCAAGGATCGCGCAGAGCTGTCCACCTGGCGTACCATCGGCAGCACCCTGGCCAGCCTTGTGATCGGCGTTGGCACCCCCATGGTGGCTTACGTCACCGTCAATGGTCAGACGGTCCTCTCCGGCAGCCGCATGACCATCATTGCAGGCGTTTTCTCTGTCTGCGCCATCCTCTGCTACCTGCTCTGCTTTAACCTGGTGCGTGAGCGTGTGGATGTGCCCGCCAACAACAGCAAGATGGACATTGGCAAGATGCTCAAGAGCGTGTTCACCAACCGTGCCCTGCTGGGTATCATTGCTGCCGCCCTCTTCCTGCTGCTGGCCATGCTGACCATGCAGGGCATGGCAGGCTATGTGTTCCCCAACTTCTACGGCAGTGCCGCCGCCCAGTCTACCGCTTCTCTGCTGAGCAGCGTGCTGATCCTGCTCGTCTGCGCACCCTTTGCCTCCAAGCTGGCCAGCCGGTTCGGTAAAAAAGAGCTGGCCACCGTATCCTGCATCGTGGCCACGGTGCTGGAGGTCATCTGCTTTGTTCTCAAGCCCACCAATGTCTGGGTCTATGTCGGCTTCTTCTGCGCCGCCTTCATCTGCCTGGGCTTCTTCAACACCATCATCTGGGCAATGATCACCGATGTCATCGATGATTCCGAGGTCCGCAACGGCATCCGTGAGGACGGCACCATCTATGCGGTCTACTCCTTTGCCCGCAAGCTGGGTCAGGCGTTCTCTTCCGGCCTGACCGGTGGCCTGCTGACCATGATCGGTTACAGCGCTGCCACTGCCTTTGACCCGGAGGTCACCATGGGCATCTTCAACATCTCCTGCATTGCCCCCGCCATCGGCTTTGTGGCCGTGGCCCTGAGCCTGTTCTTCATCTACCCCCTGACCAAACAGAAGGTGGAGGAGAACGTGGCCGCACTGGCACAGCGCCATAATAAGTAAGGAAACGGATCAAGCCGCCCACGGGAAATTCCTGTGGGCGGCTTGTTTCTGCTTCAAAATTGATGTATACTAATATATCAGGAATGACACAATGGCACGAGCGGAATAACAGGAAAAAGGAGCGGTGTACGATGCGGGTGGATCCTTTGCAGATCCTTACAAAGCTGGCAGCGGTGCAGAATATCCCAACCCGGCGGGTCACCCCGCCCTTTGAGGGGTTGGAAGAGTTTGACTACGGCCTGCGGCGATCGCTGGACCCCCAGTTCGACTGGCAGGAGTTCGGCCAGCTGCTGCTGGACAGCACCCCTGAGAATACCCTGCTGCTGGTGGAGGGTACCTTTGAGCTGCACTTTGCCCTGTTCCGCATCCCCGATGAAAAAAACACGGTCTTTCTCATTGGACCCTGGACGGTGGGCCCCCGCACCCAGAGCGCCCGCAAATGGGTCAGGCGCTATCTGGGGGAAGCCGGAGAGGCCGCTGTGCAGGAGTACTACAACGGCGTGAAGATCCTGGAGGCCAGTGATTTCTATGGAGCTTTGCGGGTTGTGGTGGATACGATGTTCGGCCGCACTGTCCCGGTGCAGGAGCTGAAGGAATTCCTGCCCTTCCAGTTCCACCCGGATACCCGCTATTTCCACGAGCCGGAGTTCCAGAAGGAGATCCCGGTCACCATGCTGGAGCAGCGGTATGAATCGGAGAACCGCATTCTGGACGCGGTGGCCCGGGGCGATGAGGAAGCCGCCATCGAGGCCATGCACCAGCACTCCCGCTTTACCTATGGCGGCCGGTTCGAGGGGACGCTCTACCAGCAGAAGAACAAGATGATCGTGCTGAACACCCTGCTGCGTAAGGCCATTGAACCCAGCAAGGTGCATCCCTATTATATCGATGCCATTTCCAGCAAGTACAGCCGCATCATTGAGGAAGCCAACGAGGTGCCCAACGAGATGATGTGGCAGATGACGCGGGATTACTGTGCCTATGTCCGCCGCTACTCGCTGAAGGAGTATTCGCCCGCGGTGCAGAAGGTGATGAACTACGTCAACCTGAACGTGGCCGAGCCGCTGACGCTGAAAAGTCTGGCCGCCATGTGCTTCATCAGCCCATCGTACCTGTCGGCACTGTTCAAGCAGGAGACCGGCAGCACTCTGATCGATTATATCAACACCCAGCGCGTCAACCGCGCGGCCCAGCTTCTGGTGCAGAACAACCACACCATTGCCGCCGTGGCCGAGGAAGTGGGCATTCTGGACGTGAATTATTTTACAAAGATCTTCAAAAAGACGCTGGGAGTCACCCCCACCCGCTACCGCCGCGAACACAAAGAAAAGTGAAAAATGAAAAAAATGCCCGGTTTTTCCCGGAAATGTACGTTTTGTGCAAAACTCCCGGGAAAAAACGGGCATTTTCTGTACGGAGAAATTTGTTGCATGAACAGAACGATGCTGTAACCATTTTGAAAGGATTTATGGATTTTTGGCATGGAATTTGGATGTATGTTGCATTTTCGACTGATTTTGTACTTGATAGCAAAAAGAATGTTGTACACAACAATATCAATTGTGAAGAATGCACAAAGAAATGACCGGAATCTTGTGAACTTGTCCCATTGCGAATGATTTTCCAGACGGTTATAATACAAACAGAAACCATGGAACATACATGTAAGTATATTCCATGAGATGCTGTGATATGCGAATGAAGGAGAACAAGATTATGAAAATGATTTCCCGTCGTGACTTTATGAAGGCTTCTGCTGTTGTGGGTGCTGCCGGCGTTCTGACCGCCTGCGGCGGCTCCTCCAGCTCCACTGCTGCTTCCTCTACCGCCGCTTCCTCTGCAGCTGCTTCTGAGGCTGCAACCGGCAGCGCAAACGTCGGTGTCTGCATCTATCAGTTTGCTGATAACTTTATGACCCTGTACCGCACCGACCTGGAAGAGTACCTGAAGGATAAGGGCTACGCCGTGACCATCGTTGATGGCAAGAACGACCAGAACACCCAGACCGAGCAGATCAACACCTTCCTGCAGCAGG
>ERZ857785.3108-NODE-3108-length-12995-cov-3.023879_pt1 | contig 12995 bp, 6 predicted proteins | sample MGYA00519763_ERZ857785 | MGnify/ENA primary metagenome ERZ857785 (study PRJEB31778, sample SAMEA3449365) | human gut metagenome | biome: human gut; feature: human-associated habitat; material: faeces | place: United Kingdom | collected 2010/2012 ... | reverse complement strand
CACAGTATCCCCCGAAGCGGGCGTCTGATTCTGATTGATACAAACCAAGGAAGACAAGAAGCAGACGGCGTTATTTGCGAAATTCCATTTTCCGGCCGAAAAGTACAGGCTGAAGTCAGAGACCGCCAAGCCGATGGCTGCTGGCCCCGTTTTCTGCACCCATGGCCATTGAACGATACTTACTTCCTTGTTGCAATGAAAGCGGCTCCCAATTCCTTATGGGGAATTTATCTTGTGGACACATTCGACAACATTACTTTGATTGCGGAAGAAGAAGGTACCGCTTATCTTTCTCCGATTATAGTCGAAAAACGACAGGCACCACCGGTCATGCCCGGCATGGTAGTACCGGAATCCAAAGACGCCACCATATTCATTCAGGATATTTATACGGGCGGCGGACTGAAAGATATTCCTCGCGGCAGTGTAAAAAGACTCCGCATCGGCACATACGACTTCAGTCCCTGGAGACAAGGAGGATTGTTGGGAACAATCGGCATGGATGGTCCTTGGGACATCAAACGTATTGTGGGCGAGGTCGGGATAGAAGAAGACGGTTCAGCCATGTTTAAAGTGCCTGCCAATACCCCGCTATTCATCCAACCGCTGGATGCGGAAGGGAAAGCCCTTCAAGTAATGAGAAGCTGGTTTACAGCCATGCCTGGCGAAGTTCTCTCATGTATAGGATGCCACGAAGACCGTAATATGATTGTCATGCCGCGAAAAAATAAAGCTGCCGACAAAAAACCGCAACAAATAAAACAATGGCAGGGAAAAGAAAGAGGTTTCAGTTACCGGCATGAAGTACAACCCGTTTTAGACCGCTATTGCATAGGTTGCCATAGTAACGAAAACAATAACCGTCCCTATCTTAAAGGAGACAAATGGATTACCGACTGGAGTTCTCGGATTTCCGGAAAGGCCCGTCCCGGTTTGGGTGGACATTTTACCAAGTCGTATGCAGATCTCCACCGCTATATACGCCGCCCGGGAATTGAAAGTGACATACGCATGCTTGTACCAATGGATGTACACGCCGATCAAACAGAGTTGATGCAGTTACTCAACAAAGGGCATCATAATGTAAAGCTTGATTCCCTGTCCATCACAAAACTGGCCTGCTGGATTGACTTCAATGCACCTTTTCATGGAAGGCGGAAAGATCTCTCAACCTATGACAAGACCAAGCAAAGCCGTGAATTACGGGCTTTGTATCGCGAAATGTTCGGCGCGCCGGAACAAGATATGGAATGGCTGCCCGAAATACCGACGGATATTGAATTTCAGAAACCGATACAAGCTGTTGCTGAAAAAGGGGACACTCTCCTTAAAGGATGGCCAATTCCCAAGAAACAAGCGGAAAAAATGCAGATTGATTTGGCCAATTATCAAATGACTTTGGAAATAGCAAAAGGAGTAAATCTTAAACTGATTAAAATCCCCGCCGGAAAGTTCATTATGGGAAGTACCCGCCAAGCCGATGAACTCCCGCAAACCGTTGTCGAGATAGAAAAACCTTTCTGGATAGGCCAATTTGAGATTACCAACCGTCAGTTCCGTGCTTTCGACCCTTCACACGACAGTAGAGACGAGCATCGTCACGGCTATCAGTTTGGTCGCAAAGGCTATTCAATGAACGGTGACGATCAACCGGCTGTCCGCATATCATGGAAACAGGCCATGGATTTCTGTAACTGGTTATCCCAAAAGACAGGAATGCGTTTCACATTACCGGATGAAGCGCAATGGGAATGGGCCTGCCGTGCCGGAAGCGACACCGACTACTGGTTTGGGAGCTCGGGCAAAGACTTTTCTCCTTATGCCAATATGGGAGATATACGTCTAAAAGAATTTGCGGCCTGTACCTCTTACAAATTCTATGAGAGCGTACGTATCATAGAAAATCCCAATAAATATGACGATTGGATTCCACGCGATACAACCTATAATGACGGCGGATTTATATCCGAACCGGTAGGACGCTATATTCGCAGTCCATGGGATTTATCCGATATGCATGGCAACGTATGGGAATGGACCCGTTCTATCTACAAGCCTTATCCCTATCGTCCAGATGACGGGCGGAACGACATTACGATCGCAAATGAAAAACGTGTTGCCCGCGGCGGCTCATGGTACGACCGTCCCTACCGCAATACGTCCTCATTCCGCCTTCCATACCGGGATTATCAAAAAGTATACAACGTCGGTTTCCGTGTAATGATGACAGAAGATGAATAACCGGATAAAACGACACGTGTATATCTATTTGCTCTTGTACTTGTGCATCTGCCAAGTACAAGGGCAAAACCCACAATTTTCCTTTTCCCGGAAATACAAGAATGAAAAACTTCTGATTGCAGGTTGCGGTTGGAGAAAAATCGCAGTTATAGACAAGAAAACCGGCAATCCGGAATGGGAACATGCTTTGGGAAAAGGCGAAGACTGTAACGATATAGAGCTGACAAAAGAAAAAAACATTCTATACGCCTATACCTCAGGAGCAAGACTTATCACTCCTTCGCAAGAAGTGGTTTGGGACTACAAAGTAAAAGCCGGAAAAGAAGAGTTGTTTACAGCCACCCAACTCCCGACAGGCGGTTACTTGCTTGCCATTTGCGGTCATCCGGCACGAATCGTGGAATTGGATAAGGAAGGTAATACATTGAAAGAGTTCCAATTTAAAACCGGTATCGAACGCATACACAATCAGTTCCGGCAAATAGAAAAGACAGAGCATGGCACTTATTTGATACCTCTATTTGCAACAGGCAGATTGATAGAAATCAACTCAGCCGGAAACATTTTAAACCAAGTGCACATCGGCGGTACATTATTCAGCGTTAAGCAGTTGAAGAATCAAAGGTTGCTTATAGCATGCGGTGATGGGCACAAATTAGTAGAAGTAGATACCGGTACCTGGCAAATTGTCCGTACTATCTCATCGAACGACATTCAAGGGGCATCTCTTCTTTTTGTCGCCGAGCCATATCGTTATCAGAATGGAAGAACCCTGATATGCAATTGGAATGGGCATAGCAAAGACAAATCACAGCCTAAATTAATTGAGATTGACCGTAAAAACCAAATCAAGTGGAAACTGAACGATCATGGCAGGATTAAGAACATTTCCTCCGTTTGTCCATTGCCTTGATAAATGGATACGTCCATATTTTCAGTTCATCCGCCAAACAATAACAGTTTACGCCATTAAGAATTTAACTCTACCAACTATAAAATAGATACAAGCATGAAAAACTTCATTTTTTTTCTTTTTTTCATATGGAGCCTGGGGTATTCCATCGACTGTGAATCTCAAGCCATAGAGAATAACCGACTTACGCTGCAAATAAAGAAGCAGAATATCAGCCTGAGCAGCAAGAATATGCCGGACCTGAAAATTCAGAATATGTTTCTTCCCGGACAGATAATCGCTACAAGCAAAAAGGAGACATCCGACAGTCTATGGGGAAAGGGAGAAGCGCTGCAAGTGATTTGTAACGACGGCCGCAAGGTTACATTCACTCTGTACGACCATAATCCTTTCCTCTATATCCATACAGTAATGATGAACCAATCCGGACAGGACATACGGGTGAACCGTCTGGAGATAGCCGCTATAGATATGAGTATAGGCAACATGAATAAGCCATTGAATACATTAGGTACGGGTGGATTTGCCCCCGCACGGCAAGCTCAAGGAAGTTACACCTATACCCTATTGACCGAACCATACAGCCGGCACTCCATTCTAACCGCTTGGCTGACACAAAAACAGGGCATCGGACTAATGATTCCACAACCGGCCAAAAGCACGAAAGCATACAAGGTTAAAACCGAACTGGAGTTTGGGAATTATCTGGTAAAAAGCGGAAAAGAAAGAGATACCGATATCCTGTTGATAGGCTTTTTTGAAGATGGAAGAGAGGGACTGGAACTATATGGAGATTATCTTGCCAAAGCATATCAGATACACTTACCGGCAAAACCGGAAGTTTATTGCACCTGGTATCACCGTAACCTAAGCGGTTCGGGAGCTTCCACTGAAAAATTATTAGCAGAAAATGCAGATTTTGCCAGAAAAGAACTCGCGGCTTTCGGCTTGAATACATTCCAAATAGACGACCATTGGCAAAGCTCTATGGGAATGCCTAAAAATCAATCAGGTGCAGGCCCGCTAAAAACATTTGTCGAAAACAACAAGAACTTTCCTTCCGGAATGCAACATACAGCCGGATATCTGGAAAAGAAAGGATTCACCCCCGGTCTTTGGTTCATGCCGTTCTCCGGTGACGTACGCAATCCTCACTTTCCCAAAGAAATCTTTGCACAACACCGTTGGACAGGCGCTCCCTATGAGGTAAAGAGATGGTCGGGCACCTGTATAGACGCCACAAGCCCGACCGGTGAATCTTTTTTGCGGAAACGTTTTAAAAGAGTTTACAATTGGGGATATCGCTACTACAAAATCGATGGATTGCACACCGGTGCGCCTTCTGAAAATATCTATGTAAACAGAAGTTACGACGGAATGCCTGTTTATGGAGACGCGCGTCTTTATAATGATGAATATACTTTCACACAGTGTTTCCGTAAGGGTCTTTCTATCTTAAAAGAAGAGTCTCCGGGTGTTTTCCTTTTAGGATGCTCCGCAACCCAGAACATGAGCTCTTTGGGAGCTGCTTTCGGAATGGTAAACGCCATGCGTGTAGGGCCCGATAACGATGGTGCCATACGGGGAGTTTGGAAAAGCACTACAGCCGGAGCGGATTATGCGGGTAACCTATACTTCCTGCACAACAAAGTCTGGTACAACGATCCTGACCCCTATTTTGTCCGCAGTTCCAATCCGTTAAAAAAAGCACGCTGGATGGTATCATGGCAAGCTGTTTCAGGAGTAATGAGTACGACAAGCATGCAATACGCAGAGTTAGCTCCTGACCGCCTGGACATGATAAAGCGTGCACTGCCCACCCACAGTTTGAATGCCCGTCCCGTAGATATTCTTGAAAACGATAAGCCGAATATCTGGATGGTAAAGAACGACAGAATAACCATATTGGGACTTTTCAATTGGGAAGAACTAAAGAACACACAGATAGATTACAGCCTGGAACGAATGGGACTGAACGGTTCGGAGAATTACGAGTTGTTCGATTTCTGGGATAATAAATACTTAGGAAACATCAACGGGAAGTTATCCCAAACTTTGGAACCCGCATCCTGCAAAGTGTTGGCAGTGCGTCCAAGCAAGTCCCATCCACAGGTTATCAGCACATCCCGGCATATTACTCAAGGGCTGATGGACATAAAGGAAGAATCATGGAATCCTGCCAGACAAACCCTATCCGGAACGAGTGAAGTTGTGAAAGGAGACAGATATGAACTACGCATTATAGTACCGGAAGGATTCGATATCAGAAAGGCAAAGAGTAACGCCGGCAAAATGCTCATTCAAAAAGAAGGAAAGTTAATGCGTGTTTCATTTATGCCCCCCAAAAACGGAATCATTAATTGGGATATCGAATTCAAATAATCCGCATTAACATTTAATACAGAGATTGAACTGCAAATATAAATAATCTGATTTTTGTCATCACTCATCACCCTTGTAACCAATCGCCTATAAATACAGCGAATGATGAGTTTGGAGAACTGTTGCAACGGTGACGACTCATTTTGGGTCGTCATCGTTTTTTGCATTCTTCTTACGATATTATTCTGTAATGGCCTTATTCACAGCCTTTACATACACCTTATGCGACCCTTGTCCCAATGTTGTTAAAATACCTTTCTCCACCAGCAAATTAAGGTCGTTCAGCGCCTTATTCTTCAAAAGCCCCGTAATTCCGCTGTAATCCTTGCGGGTAATGAACGGATTCGTTTCTAAAAACACGCGCAACCTTCGGTAGCGTTCCGTACTACTGATATCCGCGCTGCGCCTGAAACCGTACCCCGCCCTGACACGTTCCACAAATCCCGCGCATTGCTTGCGGAAAACGGGAGATACCCGAAAGTGCACCTTGCCGAAAAATATCGTCTGCGCATGGATCTCCTTCTTATCCAGGACGGGACGCGCCGCCAGTCCCGCCGAGAAATGCCCCATATTGCCCAACTGTACATGATGCCCTTCGGAAAGGTAATAGGAGATGCGGTCTTCCAACGCCGCCAGCAGGCCCTGGACATCTCCGGGAGTGAAGCTGGTGGCCTGCGAAATGTCGCTGACCAGACGCTTGGTGGTAATGGTCCCCTTGTTTACGATGCGGGGATACATGGGTTGTAACTCGCCGTCGCCTTTCGGGTTGGGCTTTCTCTGGAAATCATACTCTGCTGCCATTGTCTGTTTTGTTTTTTGAATTAAGTAATTATTGAGAACCTGTTTATATCAGAATTATCCGTCATTGTCTTTATTCAAAACCTTTCTTGATAATTTCATTAAGGTATAGTCTGTCATTCTTCTGCGTAAACTCATCGGATATTCCCCATGAACCGTTCAGAGAAGCAAGAAGGCAAACAACGCTTTACTCCGTTGGTTTTACCCTCTGGAATCATGCAAAATGTCGATATGCCTATAGCAAAACCCCGTTTTGCAGCTGCGGGCTCTCCGGTTGGCGGTTGCGGGCCGTCGGGCACGCAGTTGGAGGCTCTTCGGCCCGCAATTGGAAAACGAGGTTTTAGTACTTGTAAAGATACGAAATCCACAAGGAAAAGTCAAGTTTTAAACGGTTTGTTTTTCAATTTTTCTTATTTGTTTCCGCAGACAGAGACAGGGGACGAATCTGAAAATAAAAGGGCGGATTCTCTTGCTTTCAGCGTGTTTTATGCGTACCTTGCAGGAGCTAAGAGAAACGCTCTTAGCTTCAATAATTTTCCAAACAAACAATACCGGATGAGAATAACCTTTATCAGGGAAAACCGTGACGCGGGCACGGAAAGCATCAGCACCTGCGATACAACCGCATTCATCACTAAAATCAAGTCGGAAACCAAGCCCCGTTATGTCAGCGGATTGCGTGCCATGCTGGAATATACGGACCGCACCGACGGCGGAGCATACGAACATATTGACAGGATTCCCCGTATCTGCCCCGCCATGGAGTACAGCCGTACCCGCGAGGGAGAACGGAAAATAAAACGCTACAACGGCATTGTACTGTTGGAAGTGGGCGGGCTATCCGGACTGTCCGAAACGGAGCTTGTGAAAGAACAGGCGGCATTGTTGCCCCAAACTTATGCCGCTTTTGCGGGAAGCAGCGGACGGAGCGTGAAGATATGGGCCCTGTTCGCCCAGCCGGACGGCAGGCTTCCCCAAAGGGAAGATGAAATCACCCTGTTTCATGCGCATGCCTACCGCATGGCCGTGCAGTGCTACCAGCCCATACTTCCTTTTCCCGTCACGCTGAAGGAACCTTCACCGGAGGATACCTTCCGCATGACGCTGGACGAGACACCCTGCTTCGCCCCCGATGCCGTGCCTTTCTGTCTAGAGCAGCCCGTGACGATGCCCGGCGAACAGACATTCGGCCAGCACAGGCTGTCGGAGAAAAATCCCTTGAAACGGTTGGAACCGGGTTTCGAGTCCTCGAAGACTTTCACCCTGCTGTTTGAGGCCGCGCTGAACCGAGCCCTTGACGATGCGGAGAACTGGCGGCGCGGTCGTGACGACTTCCATCCGCTGCTTGTCTCCATAGGTGAGCAGTGCTTCAAGAGCGGTATCCCCGAAGAGGAAGCCGTCCGTCAGGTGATGACGCACTACCGCAGACAGGCGGACGAGCAGACGGTACGCGCCACACTGCACAACCTCTACCGCGAATGCCGGGGATTCGGCAGCAAATCCGTCCTTACACCCGAACAGCGTACCGTCATGAAACTGGACGAATTCATGGAACGCCGTTACGAGTTCCGGTACAACCAGTTGATGGGAGACGTGGAATACCGCCAACGAGACTCCGTGCATTTCTATTTCCGCGTAATGGACCGGCGCTCACGCAACAGTGTGGCTATGGATGCCCTGCAAGAGGGATTACGTGTATGGGACAGGGACGTGAACCGCTACCTCGCTTCCAACCGTGTGCCGTTGTACAATCCCGTCGAGGAATATCTGTGCGGCGTCGGCCGTTGGGACGGAAAAGACCGCATCCGCGCGCTTGCCGGTTTGGTTCCCTGCGACAACCGGCATTGGCGTGAACTGTTCTACCGCTGGTTTCTGAATATGGTGGCGCACTGGCGGGGACTGGGCAACAGGATGCACGCCAACAGTACGTCGCCGCTGCTGATAGGTGCGCAGGGTTATAGAAAATCCACCTTCTGCCGCATCATCCTTCCGCCCGAACTACGCTTCGGCTATACGGACAGTCTGGACTTCGGAAGCAAGCGGGACGCGGAGATGTATCTGGGACGTTTCCTGTTGGTGAATATTGATGAGTTTGACCAGGTGAACATCCATCAACAGGGATTCTTGAAACATCTGTTGCAGAAACCCGTCGCCAACCTGCGCAAGCCCTACGGAAGCAGTATTCAGGAGATGAGGCGGTATGCGTCATTCATCGGTACGAGTAATCACAAGGACCTGCTGACGGACAGCAGCGGCAGCCGCCGTTTCGTCTGTGTGGAAGTGACGGCTCCGATTGACACGAATGTGACGATAAACTACCGCCAGCTCTATGCGCAGGCGATGCAGGCCATCAGGAGCGGTGAGAGATACTGGTTTGACGATGAAGATGAGGCAGTCTTGAAGGAAACGAACCGGGAATTCGAGCAAATCAGCCCGACTGAGCAGTTATTCCATTGTTACTTTCGCCTGCCGGAAGAAGGGGAAAGCGGAGAATGGATGTCACCGGCGCAGATATTAGAATACCTGCATGCTAAGAACAGCGACATAAAGCTGACAGACGGATATGCAAAGCATTTCGGACGGATACTGAAGAAAAATAACTTGGAAAGCAAACATACCAATAAAGGTATTGTATACCGAATTACAAAGTCTTAGCATTTTATTTTTAGAAGTGATGACCAAAATGCGGTCATCACTTCTAAAGTATTCTCATCACCATATAACCAACTAATTACCAATTAATTAATAACAAAATGATGAGTGATGAGAAAATACAGACATAAGGAATTATATACATCAGTTACTGCATGATTGTTTTTTCACATCTACTACTTATAATTCAGCCATGTTGTAACTACCGCTTCTTTATTCGTCATAAAACGAATCCAGCGAGCATGAAAGGCAGCGGGAAACTGGTATCTAAACGTTTCATGAGGAGCAACTTCAAACTCTTTATATAACATATAATCACCGTTACCAGTAGCATCTATTTCTACCGAAAACTTGACAGGAATATCCGCCTGATGCGACAACAACAATTCTTTCTTATCATAATGACCAATCAGGTAAGGATCGGAAGCCTCGAACGCTTTTACTTGTACATCAACCCACGGCCCACCGCTCCCTACCGGCTTCCCAATCTTCCATAAATCATCAATAGCTCCTGCCCATACAGCCGCTTTATAATCATCGGAAATAATGATATGTTCATTGTTCTTTACAGAACTTACGTCAATACCTGTCATAACAAACAACCCACGATAAGAAACATAGTCATGAATTCGGAAAGTGTGGCTGGCAACAGGACGTATTTTTGCATATCCATCAGCATTCTCAGCAGGGAGTTCATAGAAAGTTCCGTGACAATTAAACAGGTCCCGCTCGGTAGACACTTCCCGACAGACACGTACTGCTTGCCGGTTAGTCAACGAAGTATAGTCGGTATTACCCAATGGTAATCTCCAGCGACGATTCGAATCATCCACTATGAGAACAGAACCTTTCTCCACAGTAACCGCCTGTTCAGGGATCGCCACACGGGTCTTTATCATTGTAGCAGTTTCCATGTCGTCTTTACGAACCAGTTTGAGGTCCTCTCCCATTTCGTAATAACCGTTATCTGTTACCAACCCTCTAGAGAAAGACTGCGCCAAAACACCTAATGCACGGCGATTGTTGCCCAAGCTATAGAGTAATCCGCCTGTGGCCTCAGGCGCTTCTACGAATGCCAACCCGTTAAATATGGCATCGGCTACAGTTCCTCTTTTATCCTTAGAAGTATAGTTGAAACTAACCGTAACCGTTGTGGTACGGTCAACCGCCACACGTACCCATTCGCCGCTTTCCGATGGTTTAAATTCTACAAAAGCCGCTTTTCCGCCAGCCACTTTCACGCGTTTCAGCGTTGTCCATGAATTATTTCCTTTTCGGTCTATTTCAAAAATGAACGTGACATCCTCCGTACCATCGTTCTTCAACCAACTTGTACGATAGTCCCAACCTGTAAACAAAAACGGTTCGGAATAAGTGCCGGCAGATACATTCTCCTTTATCCACACTGCACCATTGGCAGTTGTGACACCCAAGTTATCTATGGTTGCAGGCGACACGAACCAAAGATTGGAATTAGATTGTCCGGGGCCCATAATTCCGCCCTTCGCTTTCCGCTTGTTCAAGAATTCCTTCTGAGCCGTATCATCACATCCGAAAACCAATCGGTCGTTCCAACGGGTAAAATCACCGATAACCTTCAAATAAGCTGATCTCGGGCGTATTCCGGCCGTATTATCTACTGAAAAAGTTTCCGGAAAGCGCCAGAACATACCATGCATCGTCATCAAATAATCCTTTCTCTTTTCTGTCCCTATATTGCGTATACGTGGCCACTCCGTATTCCACCCGTGCGCACCATCATAGGTATTGCTCGCTTTCGGCAATCGATAAAACGCCCAACCTTTCTGAACGTCCCGAGTAGCCAGAATAATGGATTTATGGTCCCACCCGGTAGCCCATATCGCATCCGTTTCCGGATTCTTATTGCCATAGATGCCACCCGGACCGGTTACTTCCGTAAACTGATTACGACGAACAACTTTCCAGTTTTTACCGTCCCACTCGCCTAAAACTCCGGCAGGTACATCAAATCTCTTTTGGGCAATTTTACTACCTTCGCCATTATTAGTAAACAACATAACTCCTTGTCCCGAATACAAGCCCTTACCATGAACACCGGGTAACATGGAATTTTGCGGCCCAGTGGTATTTTTTTCTCTATTCCGCTTCAACAAATTACCGTCCACATATAATGTACTGACATCAAGCGTATGCACATCTACCTCATAAATTCCCTCTTCCATTGTTCCATAATAAATCTTATTGGCAGGATCGGTAAGATGACGGGCATTGCCAGTGAGACGTCCGGGCATGACGGAATGATGAATGGTCCTTACCGTTCCATCTTCCTTAATAGCATACGGCCCAATGAAAAGCTGATTGCTTTCCGAATGTATCATTCTATTGGCAGGAGTTCCTCCTATACTTTCTTTGCGTATTCTTAAAGTGAGATTATCATCTATTTCATATAGTTTATCTGATGAGCCTTTATATTGATGCGGCGCATAAGTAACAGCCCACAAACGCCCTCCCCAAGGCACCAATGCTCCGGTTCCGCATTCACCTTCATTGTTATAGAATGCAAGGTGAGGATAAATGCCCGAAAGAGAACGATAATGCCTCTTGCCACAGAGAGTGGTACCTGCTTCTGATTTTCTGACAGCAGAAGTTCTCTGCGCGTAGAGCGTCAACGACAATCCCATTCCAATAATTAAAAATGCAACCTCCTTTTTCATACTTTATTGTTTTAAATATAGTTATATAACAGATAATTCTATGATTTTCTTAGATAATCCTTTGGACTCCACTTTCAAACGAATCTTACCTTTTTTCTGATAGACGCTACGCAAAATTACCAACGCCATACCATTATAGGCATTCCGTTCGGAAGACTGGAAAGAAGTCAAATCCGTTGCGTCGCCATTGTCGGTAGCCGCAATCTCAACCGGACCTGAAACAGAGAATTCCAAATGATTATTGGCACGGGGAACCGTACGACCTTTAGCGTCCACAATCTCTACACGTACAAACAACAAATCGGTGCCGTCCGGTTTCAATGTAAGCTTTTCGGGAGTTACCTTTATTGCAGCCGCTTTTCCGGCAGTCTCAACGATTTCCTCCGCCCATACTTTTCCATTCTTATAGGCTATGGCCTTTAATACGCCCGGCTCATAACGTACATCATCCCAAGTTAGACGGTCATACCGATACTTCTTTTCTCTACGTCCCTGCGATTTTCCGTTTAAGAAAAGCTCCACAGCATCACCCGATGTGTAAATATGTACAGGCGTGATTTCTCCGATACGTTCTTCCCAATTCCAATGAGGAAGAATATGCACAGTGGGGACATCCGGGCGCCAATAGCTCTTATAGTTATAATAACGGTCTTTGGGGAAACCGCAAAGGTCTACAATCCCAAAATAAGAACTGCGGGAAGGAGTCTTGATTTTGCCCAAAGCAGCCAACTCCGCTTTCGCTCTTTCAATATCTTTTGTATCACTGAAATTCAAGAGATTGGTCAAATCTTTATTGTAAGGCGTCGGTTCGCCTATATAATCGAACCCGGTCCACACAAACTCACCGCTCATGACGGGATACTTCTCGAGCATGGCGAATTCATCTTCAGGGCTGCAGCCCCAAGGTACGGCCACCATATCATAAGAAGAAAGTTGAAAATTATCCTGGCTATCCTGAACTTTCTTTGTTACCGGGAAGAAATATTCACCGCGAGAACTGATGGCAGAAGATGTTTCGCTGGCATGATAACGACGCGTAGGATGTGAAGCAAGGAAAGCATTATAAGACTTCAGGTAGTAGTTTTGCCCAAAAACATCCACATGATTCACTATATCGCAAATGCCAATATTTCCATGATTACAGCCGTAAGAAGTAGGTCGCGTAGGGTCTTCATCATGACTGTATGCAGTGAGCCTGCGGGCTATTTCAGCACCAAGCTCGGTTCTCTGGTCGGGAACTTCGTTACCGATACTCCACATAATAACAGAAGGATGATTACGATAATGGCGTACCAATGAGCGCATATCGGCTT
>ERZ857785.3104-NODE-3104-length-13009-cov-5.671144_pt1 | contig 13009 bp, 9 predicted proteins | sample MGYA00519763_ERZ857785 | MGnify/ENA primary metagenome ERZ857785 (study PRJEB31778, sample SAMEA3449365) | human gut metagenome | biome: human gut; feature: human-associated habitat; material: faeces | place: United Kingdom | collected 2010/2012 ... | reverse complement strand
GATGATCTGTCAATCCACTTTGACGGCATTCCATGATGAGACGGTATTGTTCTTCGGCAGGTATTCTTTTGCTTCTCATGAGCACACCTCCATAACTTTAATAGAGTAAAATGCTCGCATCTATCATTTCTAGCAAGAAAAGATGAAGTAAAATGCTTGCATTCTCTATTGATTATTATGGGATATTTTTTGGGGCAACACAATCCGTCGAATTATTTTGCACTTACGATTGATGAAACCGTCTGACTTCCAGAAAACAGTTCAATGTCGTTTTGAAAGTTGTTTAAAGAAAGTTGTCCGTAGTGTCGTGAAAGATTATTACAAGGAATTAAACCGTCGTAAGAATAAAGAAATATCTTTCAGCGAATTGCCAGATGTCCTTGTTGATAAAATGGCTGTTTGGGACGACTACGAAACAGATTATACAATCTTTTCAGTATGTGGCATTGATATTCGTGTCCTTGATGATGAGCTGGCAGAAGCCTTGAAGAAACTTCCAGAAAGAAAGAGAAATACTTTGTTAATGTATTACTTCTTGGAAATGACAGAAAGTGAAATTGCCAACTTACAAAAGATTACGCAAAGCGGTGTATTTAGAAACCGACATCATGCTTTGGAAACTATGAAAAAAATACTAAAGGAGAAGCAGTAAAATGAAGCAAACATTTAAGAAGCCGTCCTACTATTTGCTTTCGCAAGCAATGGACGGGGACGAAAAAGCGATTGAAAAGATACTGGCATTTTATGACCCGTACATATCAAAGTGCTGTTTGCGTCCACTCTATGATGAATACGGCAATGTCTATATTGTTGTAGATATGGAGTTAAAGGGACTTATCCGAGAAGCACTTATCAAAATGATTTTAGGGTTTGATATTGCCTTAGAAATCGAAGAAGAATAACAAGCAGTAACCGCAGAGCATGATTTGTTCAATCCCCTCTTTCCTGCTCTGCCCCTGCTTTTACATGAAAGCAACACGCTTTCGCCACAGCTCTTTGACAACTGAATAAAGCAGACAGATACGTTTGTGAGATAGCGAGCCACGGGGACTGTACGCCACGACCTTTTCAAAAGAAAGCGAGCGACCCACGCAGTGATCCGAGAGCGACTGTTGGAAAAGTCGTTTTGCCACGACCTATCCTCACAGAATAATGATACGTCCGCATGGTGCGGTTCTGCCCACAAGAATGGGAATAGTTGAGATACTAACGGAGCTTTCCAAAGCCGTCTGCCTGCTTGTAAAAAATGACACACAGTAAAGGGGGTGCATAGATTATGAACAATACTGATGTGCCTATCTGGGAAAAATATACGCTGACGATTGAAGAAGCGTCCAAATACTTCCGCATTGGCGAAAAGAAATTGCGTAAATTAGCCGAAGAAAATATTGACGCTGGCTGGGTTATCGTGAACGGTAATCGTATTCAGATTAAGCGAAAACAATTTGAAAAAATCATAGATACATTGGACGAAATCTAATGTCATTGAGCCGTAGATATGGTATAATAAAGTATAGCGTATCACGGCTCATTCCATGACGGAAAGGAGCTTTACACTATGTCTAATGTAAAACGAAAAGACAGTAAAAATCGCAATTTGCGTAATGGAGAGAGCCAGCGAAAAGACGGAAGATACGTTTATAAATATACCGATATATACGGAAAGCCACAATTTATCTATTCTTGGAAACTTGTACCGACAGACAAGACACCTGCTGGAAAGCGTGATGATATATCGTTGAGGGAAAAAGAAGCACAGATAAAAAAAGACCTTAACGACGGTATCGACACAGTCGGCGGTAAAATGACAGTCTGCCAGCTCTATGACAAGAAGAACAGCCAAAGAAAGAACATCAAGAGGGCTACTGAAAAAGGACGACAGTATCTTATGAACGCTCTGAAAAATGACCCATTGGGTATGAGGGCGATTGATACTGTTAAGCAGTCGGACGCTAAAGAATGGGCTATCAGAATGAGCGAAAAAGGATATGCCTATAAAACGATTGATAACTACAAGCGTTCCTTGAAAGCGTCATTTTACATGGCGATACAAGACGACTGTATCAGAAAGAACCCATTTGAATTTAAGCTAAGTGATGTTCTGGAAGATGATACGGAGCAGAAAGTTATCCTTACACCAGAGCAGGAAGAACGCCTGCTTGCCTTTATGGAAAAGGATAAGATTTACAGCAAGTATTATGATGAGGTTGTGCTTCTGCTGGAAACGGGACTTCGTATTTCTGAATTTTGCGGACTGACGACGCATATTGATATGCAGAACAGAATACTCAATATAGACCACCAGTTATTGAAAGACAGCGAAATCGGCTACTATATTGAAACGCCAAAGACCAAAAACGGAAAACGGGAACTTCCATTGACAGAACGGGCTTATCAAGCAATCCAAAGAATACTAAAGAACAGAGGAAAGGCACAACCGCTGATTGTAGGTGGTTACAGCAATTTCCTATTCTTAAACCGTGAGGGCTTGCCTAAGGTTGCAGGAAACTATGAGGGTATGGTGCGAGGGCTGATTAAGAAGTATAACAAATATCACACGGACAAGTTACCGAACATCACACCACATTCATTCCGACATACTTATTGTACGAATATGGCAAACAGAGGAATGAACCCAAACACCCTGCAATATCTCATGGGACACGCTAACATAACCATGACACTTGGCTATTACGCACACGGTACATTTCAATCTGCAAAAGCGGAACTGGAAAGACTGGCTTGTTAATATCGGAGCTTATATTTACTACTCATTTACTACTTTTGGTTGCATTTTCATGCTGGTAAATGCCAGCTTATGCAAGGTATCTTCCGAAAAGAAAATACCGATAAAGCCCTAAAATACGGGATATATCGGCATTTACCAACTTATGAAAAGATAATCAGAAATTTAGTAAGTTTTTGTAATACAAATCGAATCATATATATTCACAAGGAAAATAAAAAGAAGGAAAACGGGAATTTCGAAGAAAGCTGGAAAAATTTCAAAAAGAAACGCAAGATCAATTGACAGATAGAAAAGAACAATTTGAATTCCTGATTGGGATAGGAAAAAGTGTTAAAGGTTATCATGATTTGAAAGATTCTTTTGAAGATTCTAAAACTGCAATAGAATACATTGATGTCATTAGAAAGATAACAGGTGATATACAGAAGTCAGTAGTGGATTGTTCAAAATTAGGATTCTTTCATGTTTTTACAAATATTAAGGATGAAAAGCAATTAAGAACATATATACCAGATACAGTCCATGAGATTCATCAGTATGATGTTCAGAAAAATGGAGAACTGATTGATACGCTGGAATGCTATTTGAATCATAAACAAAGTATTCGAAAAACTTCAGAGTTAATGTGCGTGCATGCTCGAACAGTTTCATACCGTTTGCAGAAAATAGTAGAATTGACAGGAATGGATTTTGACAATGTGGCTGAGATATTAGCTGTTCGAAACGGAATTATAATATTAAAAATATTGGAATTGTTATAAAAGATAACGAATCACATGGTTAGTGTGGTTCGTTTTTCTTTTTGGAAAAATTCATATAATGGAACACTTCTTGCAAAATACACACACCATATTTGCAAATTTTGTGCATTATAAAAAATAGAAAGAACGATATACTATTATATGTGAAAATAGTATTAAGGAATATTTTTTTGACATAAACTAGTACCTTTAAGGGTTGAGTTACGTAAGAGGTGGAGTTATGGAGCAGGAAAAACCAATGGTTTGCACAGATAAGGACTTTGACAGGTTTTATGTAGCATTAAAATTAAATCTAAAAACAAATAGGTATGAATGCATTTACTCACATAATCAAGAGGTCTTTGAAATAGCAAGGAAGACAGAAGATTATGATACGTTTATTCAGATATATATAGAGAGATTTATTCATGATGCTGATAAATCAAAGCTACGAGATTTCCTGTTAAGCGATAAGTTAACAGAAAATCTGGTTCATGGCTATGCAGAGCAGGATATCGTATACCGCAGAATAGAGAGTGAAAAATCTTATATAAAGATGAGGGCTAAGAAATATGTGGATATAAAAGATAATATAGCAATGATTACATTACATAATGTAAAAAGAACCTACAGATCCGTAATGGAAATGAAACGAGAACTCCAGAAGAACGAGCGCGATAAGACCAAGCAATATTGGAATATGGTGTCATTATTGTCTACAGTTCTGGATCATAATAATTTATCAGAAGCGGAAAACCAGGACAATATTATTTTCTTTACAAAGCAGATGTATCTCCAACTGCAGAAAAATTATCCGGAATATGGAATTACAGACGAAGAAGTAGAAGCTGTATCACATTTGGCGCCAATTCATGATATTGGAAAAATCAGGGTGCCTGTTGAAATTCTGAACAAAAATGGCAGGCTGACAGATGAAGAGATGGAAACCGTGAGACAACATCCACTGGTTGGAGCTGAAATGACAAAGAAGTTTCCAAAAGGTCTTACTATAGACAAATTAAATGCGCTTAGTTATGAAATCTGCAGACATCATCATGAATGATATGACGGGGCAGGGTATCCGGATGGTTTGCAAGGAGAAGAAATTCCTCTTTGTGCACAGGTTGTGGGACTGGCTGATGCATATGATGCCTTAATCAGTCCTCGCCCCTATAAAAGTAAACTGACTCATGGAGAAGCATTGCAAATGATCCTGAACGGGGAATGTGGCTCGTTCTCCCAACCGCTGCTTCATTGTTTCCTGGAAGCGGCAATGCAGAAGGAATGAATAAAAAAGGCAGATAGCTGAGAAATAGGAAAATATATTTTGAGGAGGAATTTGTGTGAAGAGAAAAAAGATATGGCTAAGATGGATAGCCTGGATACTTTTATTGGTTTTGTGTATGAATAGTGCAGGAACGACAGCTTTGGCAGTTTCTGCAAATGATGAGAGTATTCTGAATATAAATGGTTCTCTGGAGAAAGAAATGCTTTCAGAAGAATTTATCTCAGAGGAGGAAAGCACATCATCGGCGGAAGAGACTCCGAAAGAAGAAATTACGCCGCCGTCGGAAGAAACTCCGGGAGAGGAACTTACTCCCCCATCAGAAGAAACTCCGGGAGAGGAACTTACCCCCCCATCAGAAGAAACTTCGGGAGAAGAAATTACGCCACCGTCAGAAGAGACCCCGGGAGAGGAACTTACGCCACCGTCAGAAGAGAGTCCGGGAAAAGAAATTACGCCGCCGTCAGAAGAGACCCCGGGAGAAGAAATCATTCCCCCATCAGAAGAGATTCCAGAGGAAGAAATTACTCCATCCACAGGCGAGGTTAGAGAAGAAGAAAAAGCCTTTGAGGAGCAGATTGCACAAGAGGAATCACCAAAACTTCAGGAAATTTCCGAAGGATTTGATATTGATTTCTATGTTATTATTGATGGAAACAAGGTAAAGCTTCAGCATAATGACATTACCGGCATTGCAACATGGAAAGACGGAAGAACTACCTACTATGGTGTTTCCATTGAGGACCTGCTCCTGATATATGAAGAATTTGGATTTGTAAAAAACAGCGATGGTCAGAATCCAGATGCAAAAAATAAGTTTGTATCTGCATACCGGGGAAAAAGCAGGATAGAATACGGAAAAGTTTATACAGACACAGAATCCGGAAAGACATATGTTTCTTACAATGATGGACAGAATAAACAAGGGGAAGCGATAGATGTTTACTACCTTCCAAATGGAAAAGGCCTTGCATTAAATTTAAAAGATTCTGTAAAAAAGGACAACTCGTTTTATTCCGTAGAGGTAAAGGGAGAAGGGCAGGATCGGATTCGTTATGCATTAACAGGAACTGTAGTGGAAGAAGCTGTGGCTGACTTTAATCCCCAATTGCCAGACCATACAGACCAGATCGAATGGACCTGTATGGGAACAGATGATAAGGTAATAGATGGTGTACGGGAATCAGGGAACCGGACAAGGTTCTCAATCGGAAAGATCACACAGTCTTATGTGCTCCAGAGAGCGGACCAGACAGCCTTTGATATTCAGTTTTATATATATGCAGACAATGAGGTTCGAAAGCTGCCGGCTGATTCACTGAAAAAAGTGTATAAATGGAACCGTCAGGGCAGATGCTATTTATCTGTCAGTGATCTTGCTGAGATTTATAAAGAGTTCGGCTTGAATGCAGAGGAAACACAGTCCGGAAATTATTTTCCATATACAGTCCGTGGTGAGAAGACATTAGCACAGGCGACAGTGGTAACTTATAAAGGACAGCAGTATGTATCTTATAACCTGGAGAAGCAGGAAGCAACTGTACCAACAGACGTTTATTATATGCCAAAAGGAGCATCTGATGGCGAAAAAATTCCGGATAATGATTCAGACCAGATTAAGCAGAATGAGAACAGTTTCTATTCGGTTACAGTGATCAATCCGGATGGAAATCGAACTGTGAGTTACTATAAGAAAGATTCTGCGGTCACAATTTCCGTTGATCCAGGAGATACGAAGGAAAGCGATTGGCTTTGTGCCAGTGAGGATGAAAATAAAACAATTGCTCCGGTGAAACAGGGCGATAAACTAACCTTTTCTATTGGAAAGATAGAGCAACCATATACGGTTGCATGCAACACTTTTGCACCAGCAACCTTGAACATTAAATTCTATACTTTTGTAAATAATGAGAGATATAATGTTCTAAACGAAGAAATTCCTGTTATAAAAGATACTACAACAAAGCCGGGAACAGTTTATTATTATATTTCTAATGATGAGTTAAAAGAGCATTTTGAAAAATTTCATTACGATGGTTCTATTCAAAATGGAGCAAAAGAGCGTTTTTATTATTCCAAGAGAGATTACGATACAATCCATAATGCAGGGAAATACACGATAGAAGGTCATGAATGTATTTATATAGGAAAGTCCGGAGAGCCGATGGATGTGTATTACCTGCCAGACGGACAGAATATTGCCACAATGAGTGCAAAGACCTTACTAGAACACGACGATGATAGATATAACGGTTTTTACAGTGTGACAGTACAGGATGACGATGGACAGGTTTACAGCCAAACAGCTTTGCGTGATCTTCCGGCAATTGATTTTGTTGCAAGAAAGTCAACACTTACAAGAACAGTTAGTACAAAGCCGCGTGTAGAAGAACAAACGCAGGATATAAACTGGGAATGCAGAAAGGAAGATGGTACTCTTTCAGCGGTTACATGGAGTAAAAATGAAGCAGAGCATACCATGAGCTTTACTATTCAGCCAGATGATGCAGTACGTCCATATGTGATTGTTCCTGATAATACAGAAAAGCCGGCTGCGGTAAAAGAAGCAAATATCAGTTTTTATGTATTTATCGATGGACATTATAAGCTGATAAAGAACCTCAATGCTGAGCAGCATTACATAATCAAAGCAAACAGTGGCCGAGCCAGTCGTTATTATTTGCGAGCTAAACCAGATGATACGATTTCTAAAATTTACAGTGAGTTTGGTTTCACTCCGAGCAAGCTGGAGCCCGACGCAGATCAGAAAGAGAAGATTCTGTTTGGTTATGCGACAGACAGCCGTGTGTTTGTACAGCACCCTTATAAGGACAACGATGGTACATGGTATATTCCTGTCCTGAAAAACGGGAAAGATGTATCTGTCTATTATTTCTCACAGCCAAACCCACTGAATCCAGACAGAATCGAAAATTATTTTGATCGTTTGACAGGACTTTCTTCTCAGGTTGGGCTGGCAGGAAGACATTTCAGTGTAGAGGGAAGTTTTCATCTGATTGAAGTGTTGGATCCACTGAATCTGACCAAAAGAGAAGCAATTAAGAGACAGTATGTAGGCCATGGGGAAGCATATACTTTGGAAGTACCAAAGAGGGCAAGTTTAGAAGGTGAGTATTATGGCAAGGAGATTGTCTGGAGTTGTACATCTAATGACAGGGACGAAAATGAGGTTCTTCCAGAACCGTCCGGAAATGATAAGGTAAAATTTGAAATTCCGAAGGTTAACTCATCTTATGAGGTGATCGCAGACAAACCGCTGGAGTCTGGGGCAGTCAGGGTTATCTATAATACAACTCGTTATATGAAGAAACTTCCTAAGGAAGCTAAGTTGACCCCTCAGGTTGAGAATAAGACAAGACATACAGATGATTATGAGAATGAAATAGAAGCTGGAAAACATAACGTTAAGTCACCATATCCGCTAGTTTATGATCATGAAGATAATGACAGCAAAGAGTTGGAACAGTATGAATTCGATCATTGGGATTACAGAAACAAAGACGGAAAGTGGCAGGAATGCGGTGCAGGGGATTCTATTTCTGATCTTATAAATAATAGTGCAAGACAGCCAATCACCCTCTATGCAGCGTGGCGTAAGGTTAGTAACCAAAATCGAAAACAGGTACAGTTTTATATCTGTAAGTCAGCGATGCCGGAAGATGGTTCGGTAGCATTACCAACCACGAATGTAGACGATTATACAAGTGCGGTTGCCGTGGCAAACTGTAATGTGAAGGCAAGTATATTGCATGATGTTCCAGTTCTTGGAAATAAGAATCCATCTACGTGGGAACAGTATGCGGATGGAAATAAGAGAGTGCAAGAACTTTTGCAGGGAACTAAACCAGATGAGGGATATATTGGAAATGGAGACTATATCTACAAGATAGATAGAATTCCTTCCGATGAAGAGGTATTCCAGACAATTCGTGAAAGCGGACGTATGATTCGTATCGGAGACAGGGAGATTCCGCCATCGAAATTAGATACCGAATTCTTCACCATTTATTGGTATTCTTTCAAAAGTGAAATGTCCGATGGGTGGCATATTGACGGACGTATTGTAGCAAAAAATGGTTACCTGACAGTAAAGAAAGATTTTGTCGGAATGCCGGAAGCAATAGAGAAAGTCAAGAAAGATTATTATATCCAGGTAGATATGGATGAAAAGCTTTTAGATGGAAAACCTCAGCCACCTGCATTTCATGAGCATATGAAACTTGTGCTTCCTTCAGAAGATAGCCAGAAACCGGATGCAGAAGCTCCGCAAGCGGAGGATGCTCCAATAGAAATTGTAGGTACATGGACAGATGAAACACATACAAGCTGTACGTGGATCGTTAAGGCGGACTCATTCTGGAAATACACATTAAAAGAGTACAACTATAAGCCAAAAGATTCGAATGTGAAATTTTCAGGTTGGTACAATGTCCGCAATTCTCATGAACAAGGAGATAATGTAAATTCATGGGAAGCATATCCAGAAAGTGGAATTCAATTCACAGGACGTGGAATTGGACGCGGTGGTGAGACTCTTACTATTGAATTGGAGAACCGTTATCAGAAAGAGGGAATACTCACACTGAACAAATTTGATGAGTCTACCGGACAGGGAATGGAGAAGATCAATTTTGCTGTCAGTAAGAACGGTGTTGAGGAGGAAACGGTAACAACTGATAAATACGGAATCGCACAACTTCACATTCCGTTACAAGATGAAAACAAACAGAACAGAACAGCAACTGAGACGTATTTGTTGCGAGAGACAAACTTACCGACGGGATATGTAGACACAGGAGATATACAGATCACAGTTGAGATTGCCAATGGAACATTTAAAATCATTGATGCAAAATTGGTGGATAGGGAGGCTAACGAAAATCAGGAGGCTGTTAAGGCACCAGTTGATGGTAAGATAGACGGAAAATCTGTTCTGTTTCAGCGAGGAGATACCAGCCTTAATATCCGAAATTTTGCTAAAACAGGCACTCTGCATATCAAAAAGACATGGGGAAATCCAAATGATGCACTGATGGAAAAACAGGTGAAAATCAGATTGTATCAGAATGGAATTTCTACAGGACAGGAATTCCTGTTGAATGAAGAGAACGGATGGGAACACACAGTCGACAATGTTCCACTATTCCAGGACAGAAATCCGGTGGAATATAAGGTGGAAGAAATTGAGATAGGAAAGACACATTATTCTTCGGAATACGGGGATGGTTTCCTATATTATGAAGTTATTTATCCAGAGATTCAGTATTTCGATTCAAATGGACAACAAATATTCCCGAAGGATGAGAATGAGTTCAAGGATGTTTCCAAGATGGAACTGGAAGTGCAGAATCTGCATTTCAATCTTGCTGAACGAAGTTTCTTAAAGACGGATGATCTTCCAAGAAACCGACTTGCTGGTGCAGGTTTTCTGTTCTACAAAGTACCGTATGATGATGTTACGAAAGAATATGCGGATGATACAGGATATACAGTAGATTATGACAATACACAGAGCAAGGACGATATCGTTCTGAAAAAGGATGGTCAGAAGTGTAATCCTGATTTTGACTTGCAACTGACTGATGAGAATGGAATGCTTCAGTTATCGGAGGAGATACCAGATGGCAGATACTGGATGGTAGAATCTGTTACTCCAAACAAAAAGGACAAAGCAGATAAAACCAAAACACAGTATCAGGATAACTTTAATTTATATATGGTCGATGTAGAATCCGATATTTTATTCCTATATGAGAAATCACCGACGACAAATACCTGGAGAGCTGTTTCGGACAGACATATCGTCAATCATCCGCAAAAAGGCGGGGTGACGGTTGAGATTACAAAGGAAGTCACTGGTCCACTTGGAAACCGCAAGAAGCCATTTGATATGGAAATTCTCTATTGGGAAGATGGTCAAAAGCTGCGTAGTAAGACACTTAGAACATCCTTGAAACATGGAGATAAAGTTACATTACAAAATGTAGATAGATCTTCGGATATCATAATAACAGAAACTGTTGATACATCAAAATACGCTGTTTCGATTTCTAAAAAAGAAGAGAATGATAAGTATTCAAATCCAGTTCAGGCAACATCGAATGAAAATACGGCTGTCATGAAACAGCGGATTGAGGCTGCACGAGGAGATGTGATTGAGTTAAAAATCACAAACGAAAACACACAATCAATACCGGAAACAGGGGTTCGTCTGGGAACAAGCAGGCATGTATGGTTACTATTCGCCATAAGTATTATCATGGTTCTGTTTTTCAGGAGAAGACGGGAAATAAGATAGATACTGCTATGGAACAAAAGTTGCAAAAACACATCTGCCTTTTTACATGTTTGTTGCATTGGAATAAAAAAATAAACCACTATAATAAGGGATATAAACTAATGCCTTGGATGTCCGAGTTAAGCTAGAACAAATAAATCCCTTAGAAGGGTTACGGACATCCTTTTTTATGGAAGGATAGGATGAAGAACGAAACTGAACTGTCAAATAAAAACAACAATATAGTACAGGAAACATCTGTAGCACAGGATATTGTTCAGTTGTTATTGAAGATTGCATTTATTGTCTTAGCAGTATTTCTTATTTTTACATTTCTCTATGGAATCGTAAGAATAAATGATGTCTCCATGAAACCGGCAATCAAAGACGGTGATCTGGTCATGTATTACCGATTGGATAAAAGGTTTATCTCCGGTGACGTTGCGGTGTTTGAAGACGACGGCAGAACCACGACCGGACGTGTTGTGGCGGTAGCAGGAGACACCGTTGACATTACGAAAAACGGACTGAAGATAAATGGTGCAGAACAGATATCTCAGGACATTTACTATGATACCACCCAGTTTAAAGATGGAGTGGATTTCCCAGTCACAGTCGGGAATGGCCAGGTATTTATACTTGGAGATAACAGACCTCAGGCATCGGACAGCCGAATCTATGGCTGCATTGATATAAAAGATGTCAAAGGAAAAGTCATTGCGATTATTCGGAGCAGGGGAATTTAATTACCGGATCCGTTAATCAAATAAAAAACAAAAGAATTCACAAGGGAGGAATTAAAATGAGCATGAAAAAATTCACTAAGAAAATGCTCGCAATTGTTGCAGCAGTAGCTATGACAATGGGAATGGCAATGCCGGCATTTGCAGCTGATCCATCATCAGCACAAGACACCAAAAATAATGCAAAGGAAGCTTACATCAAAAAGACTTACAACACAGAAGTTAAAAAAGAGATGACATTTACCTTTGCTGCTACACAGGTTAAGGATGCTTCAAGAGACGATTTGGTAAAGACAGACCTTACCTGTGATATCCCAAACATTAAGTTTGAAGCAGCAGATTTAAATAGTGGAGCAGGAACTTATACAAAACTTAGTGATACGGCGATTACATTTGGAACTCTTGAAGAGGCAGGAAAGTATGAATATACTGTAACAGAGAGTGCAACTACTAATCCAGTTGTTACAAATAATGATTATGAAAAGTTGATCATGTCACAGGCTGAATACAAGATGGATGTTTACGTTGTAGAGAAATCTGGAAAACTTGAAATTGACAAGATCCTTGTAACAAAAACAAAGAATGACAAAGGTGACCCAGATACTGAAACAGGTAAAGTAGATATTGGTAAAAACGATAGCAATGGTTTCAACTTTACCAATACATATGTGCAGGAAGCAGGTACAGGTGAAACCCCGGATCCTACAGATCCAGATCCAAACTATACAGAAAATGGTGCATTAAAAGTATCTAAGACAATCGATGCACAGGGTGAAACTCCTAGTGATTCTGCTTCATTTAGCTTTACAGCAAAATTTGTATTCCCAGAAGGAACTGATGCAGCAACACTTGGTGGTGTAAAGGGTAACGGAGCAGATGTTTCATTAACAGGTGGAACTTACGAATTCAATCTGAAACATGGACAGAATATGAAATTTACAGGTCTTCCGGTTGGAACAAAGATCACTGTAACTGAGACAGGTGCTGCAAACTACAAGGCAAGTGCTAGCTTTGTACTTAATGGTGGTACTGCGACAACTCGTGCAGCAGGAAAATATCATGAAGATCTTACAGTTGTAACTGATGGTAAACTTGGACAGAAGACAAATACAGTTGATGTAACAAATACATACAACTATGTACCAACAACTGGTATTATCATGAACACTCTTCCATACGTTCTGATGGTTGCTC
>ERZ857785.3095-NODE-3095-length-13056-cov-7.604107_pt1 | contig 13056 bp, 16 predicted proteins | sample MGYA00519763_ERZ857785 | MGnify/ENA primary metagenome ERZ857785 (study PRJEB31778, sample SAMEA3449365) | human gut metagenome | biome: human gut; feature: human-associated habitat; material: faeces | place: United Kingdom | collected 2010/2012 ... | reverse complement strand
GAATATTTTCAAATACTTATCTTAAAAAGCAACAAAATTCTTAAAAAAAGCGAAAGATTATAAATATTGTTTTTTTCATAGTGATGCTTCTCAAGCAATTGGTAAAGTAGCTATTGATTATCGAAATGTTGATTTGATTACTATTGCACCTCATAAGTTTTATGGTATGTTGGGAACTGGTATGTTAATTAAAAAGAAAAAAGTTGGTTTAAAAACACAAATTGATGGGGGAAAGTCAACAACTGTTTTTAGAAGTGGAACGCCTGAACTGGCACATATTGTATCGATTGAAAAAGCTTTAGAGATTGCTCTTTCCAAACAACAAGAACGAGAAACTTATGTAAAATCGATCAATCATCAAATGCTTGAACAATTAAAACAATATGATCAAGTGTTAATAAATCATACAAAATATTCTTTACCTCATGTTATTAATATTTCCTTAAAAGGAATGAAAGCTACAAAATTTGCACAAATGCTCGATCAACAAGATGTCTATATTTCTACTAAAACTTCATGTTGTCCTGTAGAAACACCTTCTAAAATGGTTTATGCGCTTTATCAAGATCGTCAAAGAGCGATGTCTTCTTTTAGAATTAGTTTATCGCATTTAACAACAGAAAAAGAAGTTCAAGATTTTCTAAAAATCTTTGATCAATGTTACAAGGAGTGCTTTGAAAATGGAAAAATATAAAGAAATAGAAAGAAGTATCATAAAAACATATCGTAAAGAAATTTGGTCTAAATTTATAAAAGCTGTTAAAAATTATCAACTTATCCAAGAAAATGATAAAATTATGGTTTGTATTAGTGGTGGAAAAGATTCTTTTTTAATGGCAAAGTGTATTCAAGAATTACAAAGATATGGGCGTGTTCCTTTTGAAGCTCATTATGTTGTGATGGATCCAGGATATAACAGTTATAATCGTGATTTTATTGAAGATAATGCAGATTTATTGAATGTACCTATTGAAATCTTTGAAAGTAATATTTTTGATGTGGTTTCAACAGTTGATAAAAGTCCATGTTATTTATGTGCAAAGATGAGAAGGGGCTATCTTTATAGTAAAGCACAAGAGTTAGGATGTAATAAAATTGCTTTAGGACATCACTTTGATGATGTGATTGAAACAACACTTCTTTCGATGTTTTATGGTTCTGAAATCAAAACGATGATGCCTAAATTACATAGTGAAAACTTTGAGGGATTAGAGCTTATTCGCCCTTTATATTTAGTAAAAGAAGAAAGTATTATTTCTTGGCGTAAACATAATGATTTGACTTTTATCAATTATGCATGTCGTTTTACTGAAGGATGTTCTTTAATTAATGATGGAACAAGTAAAAGAAAAGAAGTCAAAGAACTCATTAAAACAATGAAACAAGTAAACCCAAATGTTGATCAAAATATTTTTAAAGCTTTAGATAATGTTAATTTAGATTGTATTTTAGGAACGAAAAAGGATAAAGCTTATCATAGCTTTTTAGAGGATTATGAAAAATAAAGAAATTATAAAAAAAGCTTTTGAAAAATCGATACCTATTATGTGTAGTTATCTTTTTGTATCGATTGCTTATGGAGTGATGATGAACGAAGCGGGCTTTTCTTGGTATGTAGCATTACTTGTGAGTTTTTTGATTTATACGGGTGCTTTTCAATTTCTTTTGATTACTTTATTAAGTGGGGGAACTTCTTTACTTGCAATTGGTGTTACAACTCTTTTAATGAATAGCCGACAACTTTTTTATAGTTTATCTTTTATAGATGTTTTTAATAAAATGAAGCAAAAATGGTATATGATTTTTACCATGATTGATGAAACTTATGCGGTTAATTGTAATCTAGAAGATCAAGATAAAGAACAAGTTATGTTTTATATCGCACTTTTTTCAAGATGTTATTGGCTTATTGGAACTGTTTTAGGAGCGGTACTTGGTAATTTGATTCCGTTTGATTTAACAGGAATTGATTTTTGTATGACAGCCTTGTTTATTATTATTTTTATGGATCAATTAGAGAAAAATAAAGATCATTTTCCTGCTGTTGTAGGAATTGTTATCGCTATTATTTGTTTGATTGTTTTTGGCAGTCAAAACTTTATGTTACCTTCATTGATTATTTCTTCAATGATTTTACTTGTTAAACAAGGAGGAACATCTTATGAATAGTTATGTACTTTCAGCAATTATTCTTTCTGCCTTAATTACTTTTTTATTAAGAGCTTTTCCTTTTCTTTTATTTAAAGAAAAAGAACTTCCTAAATGGTTAGAAAAACTAGAAAAGCATTTACCAATGACTATTATGGCAGTTCTTATTGTTTATTGTCTAAAAGATTTAAAAACGCAATTAACAACACTTTTTATTCCTTATCTTTTAGCGTGTTTAACAGTTGTTTTTACTTATAAATGGAAAAAGAATACTTTTTTAAGTATTATTTTATCAACTCTTGTTTACATGATTTTTATCCGTCTATAGTTTGTTAAAAATATCACAAGCTATAGATTTTTTATTTTGGTAGTGCTATAATTATATTAACACTTAAAAATTGTATTTAAGGAGGAAATATAAATGGGATTTTTAACAGGTAAAACAGCAATTATTACAGGAGCAGGACGTGCTGTCTTAGAAGATGGAAGTTGTGGTTCTATTGGTTATGGAATTGCGACAGCTTATGCTAAAGAAGGAGCTAATCTTGTCATTACAGGACGTAATGTTAAAAAATTAGAAGCTGCTAAAGAAGAATTAGAAAGATTATATGGTATCAAAGTTTTAACAGTTCAAGCAGATGTCAATGCTGGTGCTGATAATGAAGCCGTTGTTAACAATGTTGTTAAACAAGCAATGGATACTTATGGAAGAATCGATGTTTTGATCAATAATGCGCAAGCATCAGCATCAGGGGTAACATTAGCTGATCATACAACAGAACAATTTGATCTAGCAATGTATTCAGGACTCTATGCAGCCTTCTATTATATGAAAGCATGTTATCCATATTTAAAAGAAACAAAAGGATCAGTTGTCAACTTTGCTTCTGGAGCAGGATTATTTGGAAACTATGGACAATGTTCATATGCTGCTGCCAAAGAAGGAATCCGTGGATTAACACGTGTAGCTGCTAATGAATGGGCAAAAGATGGAATCAATGTCAATGTGGTATGTCCTTTAGCTTGGACGGCACAATTAGAACAATTTGAAAAAGCATATCCAGAAGCCTTCAAAGCAAATGTTAAAACACCACCAATGGGACATTTTGGAAATAATGAATTAGAAATTGGACGTGTCTGTGTACAACTTGCTAATCCTGATTTTAAATATATGACAGGAGAAACACTTACATTAGAAGGTGGACTTGGATTAAGACCTTAATAATTAATCACTCTTAGGAGTGATTTTTTTATGTATTCTTTTATAATGAATATATAGGAAAGAAGGAATGGTTATGAAGTATGCATTAATTAATGGAAAAATTTTAAATGGTCATCAGGATATGGAAGTAGAAACAGGGAAAGCAATTTTTATTGAAAATGAAAAAATTGTGGCTATTGAACCTTATCGTAATTTAGATAAATCTTATCAAATTATTGATTTACAAGGAAAATATATTTTACCAGGACTCATCAACATGCATGTTCATCTTGCAGGAAATGGAAAACCACAAAAGAAACAAAAAGATAATGAAAAGACAGTTAAAATGTTGATGTCTAATCCATTATCACGAAAAATTACGTATAAAGTGGTTTCTAATTTCGCTAAGATCGAATTAATGAGTGGAGTAACAACAATTCGTACAGTTGGAGGAATTGCTCATTATGATTCTAAATTAAGAGATGAAATTTTAAAGAGAAAAGTTATTGGTCCAAGAATTGTTGCCAGCAATGAGAGAATTTCTGTTCCTCATGGTCATATGGCAGGATCAGTCGCCATTGCTGCCCATAATAATGAAGAAGCTCTAGCTTTAGTGGATAAAGCAAAAAGTCAAAATGTTGATTTGATTAAACTTATGATTACTGGTGGGGTTTTAGATGCAAAAGAAAAAGGTGTGCCTGGCGAATTAAAAATGCCTCCTGAAATGGTAAAAGCTGTTTGTGATAGAGCACATCAACTTGGTTATAAAGTAGCTGCTCATGTTGAATCATCTGAAGGGGTACGAGTAGCTTTAGAAAATGGTGTTGATTCGATTGAACATGGAGCAAAATTAGATGATGAAATGATTGCTTTATTTAAAGAAAAGAAGGCTTTTTTATGTACGACGATTTCACCAGCACTTCCGTTTGCGTTGTTTGATCCAAGTATTTCCAATGTTTCAGAAATAGAAAAATACAATGGTGAACTCGTTTTCAATGGTATTATTGATTGTGCAAAGCAAGCATTAGAAAATGATATACCTGTTGTTTTAGGAAATGATGTAGGATGTCCATGGGTGAGTCAATATGACTTCTGGCGAGAACTTTATTATTTCCATAAATATATTGGTGTTTCTAATCGTTTTGCTTTATATACAGCAACTTCACTTGCTTCTAAATACGCTGGTCTTGAAAATATTACAGGAAGTATTGATGTTGGTAAGGATGCAGATATGATTGTTGTAAGTGAAAATCCTTTAGATGATTTAAAAGCTTTAAGATATGTTGAAAAAGTATTTACACGTGGTAAATTAATTGATCATCCAAAGGTAAAAATCAATAAAACAGTAGAAACAGAATTAGATAAGTATTTATAAGGAGTTAACTATGAACAAAAACTTTTTCTTTTTTGACATTGATGGAACATTAGCGGTAGGAACACCAGGAAGACAATATATTCCTGAATCCACAAAAAAAGCGATTCGAATGTTAAAAGAACAAGGTCATTTTGTGGCTATTGCCACAGGAAGAAGTTATGCAATGGCAGTTGATCATATGAGAAGTCTAGGTTTTGAAAATATGGTGAGTGATGGTGGTAATGGAATTACCATCAACAATGAACTTATTACAATTAAACCATTAGATTATCAAAAATGTATAGACTTAATAGATGAATGTAAAGAAAAAGGATTCATTTGGGCTATTTCACCAGATAATAAAACAAGAAGATTGGCACCGGATTCTCGCTATTATGATTTTACACACGATGTTTATATGGATACCGAAGTTGTAGATGGATTAGATCCTAGAAATTATGATCAAATCTTTAAAGTTTATGTGGCATGTTTTGCACCTGAGGAACAAAAATTAGAAACACTAAAAGAATTACCTTGGTGTCGTTTCCATAAAGAATATTTATTTGTAGAACCAGGTGATAAATCAGTTGGTATTAAAATGATGGTTGATCATTTTAAAGGTGATTATAAAGATATCGTTGTTTTTGGTGATGAAAAAAATGATTTAAGTATGTTTAGAGATGAATGGACAAGTATTGCGATGGGAAATGCTATTGATGAATTAAAAGAAAAAGCAACTTATGTAACTACACCATGTGATAAAGATGGTATTTATAATGCTTGTGTACATTTTGGGTGGATCCAAGAATAATTTCATTTTTTCTAAAAAAGTTGAAAAACTTCAAGACTTTGTCACACATTTATTTATGTCACTTTTGAAAAGTTAGAAAAGATATTTAATTTAAATAGAAATTTTGATATGTGGTTGACTAATAAGACTTTTCATACTGTTGGTTATTAAGAGCATAAACAATATCTTCAATATCCTGCAACTTTTTGTAATGTATCAAAATCTTATGATAAAGGAAATTGCGTGGCAAGATATCATTTTTTACAATGTCCTAATGCTGAGTTTACGAAGAAATATAAGCTCATGCATATACTTCCACTTTAGGGAATTAACCAACTTCATGGAATCTCGTTGTGCGATGGTTGGTTTATTTGGTGATGATCTTAATGATTATATGGCAAAATGTGGTGCTAAATAACAATCCCAAAATAACGATTTTATCGATGGAAATAATGTTTGACATTGGCATAAATATATAGTATGATGACAAAGCAGTAAATGAATAGCAGCACATAGAGGATTAAAAAATGCGTTAATATCAAATGATTGCAAAGTACCTGGCTGCAATGGGAAATGCTTAATATTAACACTTATTAATTGATCTATGCAATGTTATTGCTTTATGCAAATAAAACAATACGGAGGAAAATTTATGGCACGTTATACAGGACCACAATGGAAAATCTCTCGTCGTTTAGGATTCTCAATCTTAGAAAACGGGAAAGAATTAAACAGAAGAGCTTATGCTCCAGGTCAACATGGACAAAAAAGAAAAAAACAAACTGAATATGGATTACAATTAGCAGAAAAACAAAAAGTAAGACATATGTATGGAGTTAATGAAAAACAATTCCACAACACATTTAATCAAGCAGGTAAAATGGAAGGTATCCATGGTTACAACTTCTTATGCTTATTAGAAAGAAGATTAGACAATGTTGTTTATAGATTAGGTTTTGCTTCTACAAGAAGACAAGCTAGACAATTAGTAAACCATGGTCATTTCTTAGTAAATGGTGTTAAAACTGATATCCCATCATACAGAGTAAATGTTGGAGATGTTATCGAAGTAAGAGAAAGATCATTAAATTTAGCAGTTATTAAAGAAGCTTTAGAAAACAAAGTTGCAACTCCAGCTTTCGTTGAAGTTGATACTAATAAATTAACTGGTAAATTAACTCGTTTACCTGAAAGATCTGAATTAAACTCAGAAATCAATGAATCATTAATCGTTGAATACTACAACAGACTTGGTTAATAAGAAAAACAGCTTTTATAGCTGTTTTTTTGTATATAAAGGAGAATTTATGAACGCAAAGCTCATTATTTATTGTAAGGAAAAGATTCAAAATTATGAATCATTAAAACAATTATGTTTGTTGATGAACATTGAAATAATTTTATTGAATGAACAGATGACACAAAATAAAGTTAAAGATATTTTAAATAAAAAGATTAAAAAAACAAAAAAGAATAATTTAGAACCAGCAGTTGTTGTTTTTTCAAACATTGCATCTTTACAAATGGATAAAATATTATCAAAATTAAAAAATAATTCAACACTTTGTTTAAAAGCTGTTGTAACAGCAACAAATTATAATTGGACATTTGAAAAATTAGTTTTACATTTACTAGAAGAATATCAAAAAAATAAATAAATCGTGTAGAATAGAGGTAGTAATTTTGGTATAATGTTAAAAGAATAATAAGGAGGTTTTTATGAACGAAAGTAGAATTTGTATTGCTCTTGATTTTAAGACAAAAAGTGACGTTGAAAACTTCTTAAAACAATTTGAGGGAGAAAGTCTTTATGTAAAAGTAGGGATGGAATTGTTTTATGGAGAAGGAATTGAAATCATTAAAATGATTAAAGAAATGGGACATAAAATCTTTTTAGATTTAAAATTACATGATATTCCAAATACTGTAAAAAGTGCCATGAGACAACTTGCTAAGTTAGATGTCGATATGGTCAATGTTCATGCTTCAGGTGGTATTGAAATGATGAAAGCTGCTATTGAAGGATTAGAAGAAGGCAAAACAAGTGGTAAAAGACCATTATGTATTGCTGTAACATGCTTAACATCTTTAGATCAAGATGTTTTAGATAATCAGTTACTTATTCATGAACCATTAGAAAATGTTGTATTAAAATGGGCTGAAAATGCAAAAGCTGCAGGATTAGATGGGGTTGTATGTTCACCATTAGAATCAAAAATCATTCATGATCATTTAGGAAAAGAATTTTTGACAGTTACACCAGGAATTCGTCTTGCAAGTGATAATGTCAATGATCAAAAACGTGTAACAACACCAGCTATGGCAAAAGAACTTACTTCAAGCTATATTGTTGTTGGTAGAACAATTACAGGAAGTCAAGATCCTTTGGCGACATATAAAAAAGTTTATCAAGATTTTCAAGGAGAATAGAAATGAAAAAAATTATTGCTAAAGATTTATTAGATATTAAAGCTGTCTTTTTAAGACCGAATGAACCATTTACTTGGGCAAGTGGTATTAAATCACCAATTTATTGTGATAACCGTTTAACTTTATCTTATCCAAAAGTAAGAAAAGATGTTGAACAAGGACTTGCTCAACTTGTAAAAGATAATTTCCCAGATGCAGAATGTTTAATGGGAACAGCTACTGCTGGGATTGCACATGCTGCTTTAGCTGCTGATATTTTAGATTTACCAATGGGGTATGTTCGTGGAGGAGCTAAATCTCATGGACGTAATAACCGTATTGAAGGTGTTGTTAAAGAAGGAATGAAAGTTGTTGTTGTTGAAGATTTAATTTCAACTGGTGGTTCTTCTTTAGAATGTGTTGAAGCTTTAAGAGAGGCTGGATGTGAAGTTTTAGGATTAATTGCTATCTTTACTTATGGCTTAGATAAAGCAACAGTTAATTTTGAAAATGCACATTGTCCATTTGTGACTTTATCAAATTATGATACTTTAATTGAAGTAGCAAAAGAACATGACTATATTAAACATGAAGATATGGAAAAATTAAAAGCTTGGAAAGTTGATCCAAGTGATGAATCATGGATGGATAAATAAGTATTTTTAGGGAATGATGGTTATTTAAAGCCATTGTTCCTTTTTTTTGTTTTTATTTGCAAAAAATAGTGGTATGATGTAAAAGTAATAGTAGGTTTACTTTTTGGAGGTAAGTATGTTTAAAAGTATTCGATATGTATTAAAAGAAAACTTTACAAATTTGTATCGTATATATTGTATTTCAAAATATGAATTGCTTTCTGATATGCGAGATTCAAGATTAGGTGTTTTTTGGAATTTTGCTAATCCAGCAATTCAAATTATAACGTATTATTTTGTGTTTGGTTTAATTATGAATAGAAAGGCTGTAGGAAAGATTCCTTTTATTCAATGGATGTTATGTGGGATGGTGGTATGGTTTTTTATTAGTCCATGTATTACTAATGGAGCCAATGCTATTTATGCTAAACGTAATGTCATTACAAAAATGAAATTTCCGGTATCCGTTTTACCAGCTACAGTTGTTGGAAAAGAATTGTTTAATCATTTTTGTTTGATGGCTATCTTAGTTGTCTTTTTGCTTACACAAGGGATCATGCCTTCACTTTATTGGCTTGAACTTATTTATTATCTTTTTGCAGCAATTTGTTTGACAATTTCACTTGCGATGATTACATCTGTTTTAAATATGTTAGCTCGTGATACAAGAAAGCTTATTTTAGCGTGCATGCGTTTATTACTTTATTTAACACCAATTTTATGGCCAATTTCACGTTTACACAAATATGGGTGGCAAATGACAGTAAGATATATTATGAAAGCTAATCCAATTTATTATATTGTATGTGGTTATAGAGATTGTTTCTTATATCATCATGGAATCTTATTTTATTGGAAACAAATGCTTTTCTTTTGGGTGTTTGTCATTGTGATTTTTACAATTGGTAGTATGATGATGTATAAATTTAAACATAAATTTATTGATATGATTTAGGTGGTAATAATGGAAGATTATGCAATTAAATTTGAACATGTTTCAAAAATATATAAATTAAAAAAGAAAAATGATGGTAAATCAAAAAGCTCAGTTACACAAAGATTCTATGCTTTAAATGATATTACTTTTACAATTCCTAAAGGAGAAGTTGTAGGAATTTTAGGAACAAATGGTTCGGGTAAATCAACATTATCATTGATTTTAGCAGGTATTTCACAAATTGATGAGGGTACAATGGATATCAATGGAGAACAGGCTTTAATTGCAATCAATACAGGATTGGATATGCAACTTACAGGGCTTGAAAATATTAATGTTAAAGGAGCATTGCTTGGACTTTCTAGAAAAAGAATTCAAGAAATTACGGAAGGTGTTATTGAATTTGCTGAAATTGGTGATTTCTTATATCAACCCGTTAAGAAATATTCAAGTGGGATGAAATCAAGATTAGGTTTTTCAATTTCACTTTATTTAAATCCTGATATTATCATTGTCGATGAAGCTTTATCGGTTGGGGATAAAGGATTTGCTCAAAAGTGCTTAGATAAAATGAATGAACTTAAAGATCAAGGAAAAACAATTGTCTTTATTTCTCACTCTTTGCCACAAGTAAGAGGATTCTGTCAAAAGGCTATGTGGATTGAAGGTGGACGTTTAAAAGAATATGGTGACGTTGAAGAAGTATGTGATGAGTATGCCGAATATGTTGATTTTTATAATAGTTTAAAGAAAAAAGAAAAGAAAAAATTAAATGATGAAAAATTTGCAAGTCGAATTGTTCAAAATCCTAAAATTGGTTTTTGGGAAAAATTATTAGATAAAATGAAAAGATAGGAGAGATAGGATGAAGAAAGTTATCACATATGGAACATTTGATTTGTTTCATGTAGGTCATTTAAATATTTTAAAAAGAGCAAAAGCTTTAGGCGATTATTTAATTGTTGCGGTAAGTAGTGACGCTTTTAATGCCCAAAAAGGTAAGAAAGCTTATCATAGTGATCAAGATCGTATGGCTATTTTAAAAGCTATTAAATATGTAGATGAAGTTATTTTAGAAGAATCATGGGATCAAAAAATAAAAGATGTTCAAGAACATGATGTTGATGTTTTTGTTATGGGTGATGATTGGAAAGGCCAATTTGATTTCTTAAAAGATTATTGTGAAGTAGTTTATTTACCTCGTACAGAAGGTATTTCTACAACTAAAATCAAAGATGATTTAAAAGATAAATTATAATAAAGGAGAGTTGTATGAAAATTAGTGTGATTGTCCCTTATGAAGGATATTATCAATATTTAAAAGATTGTTTAGAAAGTTTAAGTGAACAAGAAAATGTTGAAATTGAAACATTATTAGTGGGAAGTCAAGATGACCAAAAATTTCAACAATTAGTAGACACATATAAAGATAAAATATCTTTGAATGTTATTCCTTGTTCAATAGAAGAAGGCGTTGCTAAAAAAAGAAATCTTGGTTTAGAAAATGCAACAGGAGATTATATTTATTTCATTGATAGTGATGATTATATTATGCCTCAAACATTATCTTGTTTGCTTCAAGATGCTATGCAAAAAGGTTTAGATTTAGTTGTTGGTAGAAGATGGATCACATGGTTTAAAAAACAAGTTTTTGAAACCATGGGTGATGAAAAAAATGAAGAATTAAATTTGAAGGATAAAGATGATGATCGTAATCATAAATTCTTAGAAAAAGATTATTCAGACATAGATGATAGTGATGAACAAAGAAGAATTGATTTATTAATTAGAGCGAAAAAAGGGATTCGAAATATTTCAGTTTTAAATATTTTAATTAAGCGTACTTTAATTGAAGAAAATCATTTACGTTTTAATGAAGATTTCATTTATTATAGTGATTTACCTTTTGTAGAAGGACTTGTTATGTATGGTCATAAGATAGATTTCAATGACAAAACACTCTATGCAAAAAGAAAACATAATGATCCAATCAATACACCAGCTTTGTCGCAAATTAAAGATGAAACTAAATTTGATGAATTTATTAATGTCTATAAGTATGCTATTTCTTTAGTAGATAAAGAAAGTAGAATTCGTTATTATTTAGATTCTAAAATGATTAAATATTATAGTAATTTCTTTGCTAAGAAAATTAGACGATCTAAAAATGATTTTTGGAGAGATGAAAGATTTGATCAAATGTCTATTTTAATGCAGGATGTAAGAGATGATTTATTGAAAAATATGTCTCATTATCAAAGAAAGATGGTGAAACTTGCTAGAAATCATGATCTACAACAAACACAAAAAGTGATTGCTAAACATCTTGCTAAAAATAAGATGAAAAAGATATTAAAAAATAAAAATGAAATTAATAAGTATTTATATCGTCATAAATATATCAATGAACCAGTTGAAGAAAATTGGGTCATGTTTGAAACTTTTATGGGTAAAAGTTATGCGGATTCACCAAAGTATATTTATGAATATTTAGCTAAAAATTATCCAGGAAAATATAAATTTATTTGGGTTTTAAATGATCCTAAAGAAAAACTGCCTTATGAAGGAATCATTGTTAAAAGATTTACGAAGAAATATGCTTATTATTTAGCTAAATCTAAATATTTTGTTTTTAATATCAGACAACCTTTATGGTTTAGAAAAAGAGAAGGTCAAGTTTTCTTAGAAACATGGCATGGAACACCACTTAAACGTCTCGCTTTTGATCAAGAAGAGGTGACTGCAGCTTCTCCAACTTATAAATCTCAATTTTATCGTCAAAAACAAGAATGGGATTATTTAATTGCAGCAAATAAATTTTCAAGTGATATTTTTAAAAGTTGTTTTATGTATACCAATGGAACAATGCTAGAAATTGGTTATCCTCGTAATGATTTATTGTATGCACCAAATAAAGATCAAATTGCATTAGATTTGAAAAAGAAACTTCATATTCCATTAGATAAGAAAACAATTTTATATGCACCAACATGGAGAGATGATGAATACTATGGGAAAGGGCAATATAAATTTAAGTTAAAATTAGATTTAGAAATGATGAAAGAAGAGTTAGGAGATGAATATGTCATCCTACTTAGAACACATCATTATATTGCGGATGCGTTAGATGTTACAGGAGTTGAAGATTTTGCTTATAATTTATCTAAATATGATGATATTACTGAAATTTATTTAATTTCTGATATTTGTATTACAGATTATTCAAGTGTTTTCTTTGATTATGCTAACTTAAAAAGACCAATGTTATTCTATACTTATGATATAGATAAATATCGTGATGTTTTAAGAGGTTTCTATATTGATATGGAAAAAGAACTTCCTGGTCCACTAGTTTATTCGACTAAAGAAGTAATTGATCAAATTAAACATCTTGATGAAATGAATCAAAAATATGCTCAACGTTATGAAGTATTCTATGATAAATTCTGTTCTATCGATGATGGAAATGCTTCACAAAGAGCAGTTGAAGCAGTTTTTAAATAAGGGGGTTACCCCTTATTTTTATAAGGAGCTAACTATATAAAATTCAAGTGATTTTATGAAAAAGTTTGAAAATATTTA
>ERZ857785.3093-NODE-3093-length-13062-cov-2.731068_pt1 | contig 13062 bp, 10 predicted proteins | sample MGYA00519763_ERZ857785 | MGnify/ENA primary metagenome ERZ857785 (study PRJEB31778, sample SAMEA3449365) | human gut metagenome | biome: human gut; feature: human-associated habitat; material: faeces | place: United Kingdom | collected 2010/2012 ... | reverse complement strand
CCCGCCGCACCGGACGGCAGCCCCAGAAGTTTTGTCCCGTCCGCATCGGGCGGCGCAGCACCGAACGAAATCAGCCAATCCTCGTTAAGTCCGCACGGAAGCGGTGAAAGCTCGTTAAAATCATCAATAATCGTATCCGGCTCTCCGTCGTAATATTCGACCCAAACATAGAGCTGATCTGACGGATACATCTCCGCATCAAGAAAGAAATACAGATAGCCGCTGTGCGGAAGTATGTTGTCCGGGTCATATTCGGCAATATCGGAAAGCCTTATCTGCGCAAGGAAGATTATGTCGTCATAGAATCTTTCGACCCATTCGTTCGGCACTGTCGGCGAGCCGAAGAACTTGCTTTGCGTGTAATCATGCTCCCCCGCAGCCTTTTCGACATTGATTGCAATTGAATACCTGCTTTCCTTTCCCCTGCGTCGCCCCGCGGACGGTTTGCCGTGCGGTTCATTCGCGTCGAACTCGAACAGATACCGATAACCTCCGTCACATGAACGCGGGTTGTAGAATCCGCCGGTACCGCATTCAATAATAAACTCTTTTTCATCGTCCGAATTTTCACATTGCACCCGAAGCACAACGCGCTCCTCATCGGCTGAAACAATGCCGAACCTCCGCCTGCCGAGCGGAAATTCGATTATCTGCCCCGCCTCCGGGGTAAAGATCCGCTCCGCCGTTCTGCGGACTTTCCGTTCCCCCGTTTTTCGGTTGACCCCCCACGCTTCCTCAATTATCCTGAATTTCATATTTATATTTCCTGTTTATATTTCTTTCCTGCTTCTCCCGCGTTTTCGGATGGTTTTGCACAGCAGGCCGCAAAACTCGGGGCTGAAAAACCATCGTTTAATCCTTTTCAATCCGTCTTTGGTTTCCGAACCCGCGCTTCAGCCTTTCCTCCGCTTCTTCCACGCCTGCTTCGGCGGCAATGCGGCACATCGCCTCCGCTTCCTCCGCCGTTATGCCCGCAGCCCCGTTATCAAACAACGCCGCAAAAGCATAGCAGGAATACGGGTTTCCCATTTCTGCCGAAAGTTTCAAAAGGCGCATTCCTTCGTTTTTATTACATTCACAGCCTTTACCGAAAAAATACATCATTGCAAGCTGCCCGGTCGCTCCGCGGTGCCCGAGCTTGGCAGCTTCGCAAATCGGCGCAAACGCTTCCTCCCAATACCCGTTGGCGATAAAAGTCATGCCTTCGTTATATTTCATTTCTGCTTTCTTTTCGGTTTTGTTTCTGTGTTTTCCGAACAAACGAATTGCCATGTGTTCCCTCCGAATAAAACAGCCGAATGCTTTTCGCGTTGAATTGCGGTGATGCGCTTCACTTTCGTTTTTTCTCCGCCGTATGCGAAAAAGTCAGTTGCCTGTATATTTTTATTGTATCATATCCTCCGCGCCTTTGCAACAGATATTTAGAATATCCATAGCCGACTTTCGCAAAAACGTGACATAGATTAGCAGTGTTTTAAGATTTTCATTTGCGCCGCACCGGCATTGACTGCCGCTTCCGCCGAGCGGTATGCGGCACAGGCAGGCAGCTTGCAGAATACTCTCTCAAGAATTTTCCCGGCATTCACAGCATTGAGGCATTGGTCGGCAATGAACCCGCAAAATGTTTGTACGACAACATGGGTTTCGAAGCTGTTCGGATCGTTTCCGGAAAAATGCCCGGGAACGAATGCTTTTCCGTGAAAGTGTACCTTTTTGAAAGGACTGCCTGAGCAGGGTTATCGATTCATGTTCGGATTTATTTCCCGCACCGAAGTTTCGGAAGCACAATGTTTATATGCAAAAACCCGGGCATTCTCGCTTATGCCCGGGTTTTGAATTGCAGCAACGGTTTCACCGTTTGATTTTTGCTTTCTGCGCTTCAGGGTTCATCTCACGCGCCCGCACTTTTCATCTGTTCACGATGGTATTGTAGTGTGTAAAGCTGATAGTATCTGCCGTGTTTCTGAAGCAGCTCATGATGATTGCCCTGTTCAACGATTTTTCCGTTTGAAAGAACAATGATATTATCCGCATGCTGAATCGTGGAAAGTCTGTGCGCAACGATAAGCATCGTGCCGATGTTCATCATTTTTTCAAGCGAATTCTGAATCAGCTGTTCGGTTTCGGTGTCTATATTCGCGGTCGCCTCGTCGAGTATCATGACGGCGGGCTTGTGGATTATCGTCCTTGCGAAAGAGAGCAGCTGCCGCTGACCGGCGGAGAAATTGTTGCCGCGTTCGCGCACGGGTTCATCAAGCCCGCGTTCAAGCTTGTTGATAAAGTGATCCGCGTTTACATAACGGCAGGCCTCCATGACCTCCTCGTCGGAAATTCCCTCTTCGCGCAGCAGAATATTGCTGCGTATCGTGCCCGAGAAAAGGAAAACGTCCTGAAGCATCTGTCCGAAATGCCGGCGCAGCGATGCAGCCTTTATCTTTCGGATATCGATTCCGTCAATCAGGATTTCGCCCTTCTGGAACTCGTAGTTGCGGCAGATAAGCGAAAGAATCGTTGTTTTGCCCGAGCCGGTCGAGCCGACGAACGCAACCGTGTCCTTCGGATTGACTTTGAACGAAACGCCCTTGAGTACCCATTCGCCGGGTACATAACTGAACCAAACGTCGCGGAATTCAATCTCGCCGCGAACCTCGTCAAGCTCAATCGCATCCGGTGCATCCGTAAGCTTCGGTTTAATGTCCATAATTGTGAACACCTTTTCGAAGTGCACCGGTACCTTTTCCGTGTACGATACGGACGGAAGGAAGGTGGGCAATGTAAGCATCGTCAAGATATTTATCCAGCTCCATGATCGCCTCGTCAACGGTCTTTCCAAGCAGATTGATCTCTGTGCTGACAGATGCCGATTTGGACATTTTGATCTTGCCGGAACCGGTCTTGCTGAAATTGCCTCCGGTGATCACGGTATCATCCAGTTTTTCCAGATCCCGGATGTTTACCTGAGAACGCAGGATTCCCATCTGAACAAACAGGTTGCCTTTTGCATCCGGCAGCGTGCTGACCGTACCTTTGAGGTTCAGGCTCAGTACCTTTATGCTGTCGCCGATGTGCAGATCTTTGGCGGTAAGCTGTTTATGCGATTTTTTCGGAGCCGCATTCTTCGCAGAAAGCTTTTTGTCAACTGTGGACATTTTCTCACGCAGTTTGCCGCGTTCCTTTTCCATGTCTTTGGCAGACACGCCGGCAGCCTTTCCATATTTCTGGAAATTGCGGATCGTAGTATCGGCATAATCTTTGGCTTCCTGCAAAATGTTGCGTGCCTGCTCATTTGCTTCACGGAGAATCTTGTCGCGGCTTAAGTCCAGTTTTTCCTGTTTGGATTCAAGACGCTGCTTTAATTCGCGGATCTCTTCTTTATAGGAATTGATCTGGTCACGTTCCTGTTCTATTGTAACACGTTTTTGCTCCAGATCAGCGAGTAAATCTTCAAAATCTTCATCCTGTTTGGTCAAATGTGTTTTTGCTTCCTCGATAATGTCCTGTGACAGACCAAGTTTCTGAGAAATCGCAAAAGCATTACTTTTACCCGGAACACCGATCAGCAGCCGGTAAGTCGGACGCAGAGTTTCCACATCAAACTCGCAGCAGCCGTTTTCCACGCCCGGTGTGGAAAGTGCAAACACCTTTAATTCGCTGTAGTGCGTGGTTGCCATAACGCGGGAACCGCGGCGATGCAGGTTGGAAAGGATCGCGATCGCAAGGGCTGCACCTTCGGTCGGATCGGTTCCGGCACCAAGCTCATCGAACAACACGAGCGAACGGTCATCCGCTTCTTTTAAGATCGATACCGTATTTGTCATATGGGCGGAAAAAGTACTGAGACTCTGCTCAATGCTCTGCTCATCGCCGATATCCGCAAAAACTTCGTGAAATACGGAAAGCTCTGAGTGGTCAAATGCCGGGATATGCAGTCCGGCCTGTCCCATCAGGGTAAAAAGTCCGACTGTTTTCAGGGAAACGGTTTTACCGCCGGTATTCGGACCGGTGATGATCAGCAGTTCAAAATCCTTACCGAGCTGAATGTCGATCGGAACGACTTTCTTTTTATCGAGAAGCGGATGTCTTCCTTTTTTGATGAGGATACGGCCTTCCTCGTTGAAATCCGGCTGTGTGCCGTTCATCGAGCGGGAGAGCTGTGCTCTGGCAAAAATGAAATCCAGTTTTGTCAGAAGATCCAGGTCATCACGCAGAGCTTCGGTTTCTTCACCACATCTGGCACTTAAGGTGGCAAGGATCATCTCGATTTCTTTTTCTTCTTTTAATTCCAGTTCACGCAGGTCATTGTTCAGTTTGATGACAGCCATCGGCTCCACAAACAGGGTAGAACCGGTGGAGGACTGATCATGGATCATGCCCGGAATCTGTCCGCGGTGCTCTGCTTTGACCGGGATACAGTAGCGTCCGTTTCGCATGGTGACAACCGCATCCTGCAAGTAGGTGCGGGCGGAGCCATTTACCATCGTCTGGAGCTGAGCATGGACCTTGTCGTTGATCTGACGCATGGAGCGGCGGATCTTGAACAGTGCAGGACTGGCATCGTCATTTAATTCCTCCTCCGAGGCGATACATCTGCGGATCTCGGAAGAAACCGGTGTCAGAGGCTGCAGTGCCTGAAACATAGCTTCCAGAGAATCCTCAAAATCAGGATCACGGTCATTTCTGGAATAAGCCTTTACCTTGCTGCAGACATCAAGAAGACTGCAGATCGAAAGCAGTTCATTGATACCGATGATCGCACCGATCTCCAGACGCTTGATGGAGCCGCGGATGTCGCGGACGCCGCGGAACGATACCGCACCTTTCTGATAAATACGGGAAAGGGCATCGCTTGTCTCCTTCTGGAGAGCCTGAATCTCGTACAGATCCGTGGATGGCTGCAGATTGCGGCACATCTCTTTTGCAAGTGCCGAACCGGCAAATTCTGTGAGCTTGTCAATGATTTTATTATATTCTAAAGTTTTTAAAGCCTTTGGGTTCATATAGCATACCTCTTGTAGTGATGTGTAACAAAAGATGCCATACGAATTGTTCCGTACTTCGTACTCCCACAATTCTGTCCGCCATTCGCATATCGTGAAGCTTCCGCTTCACTTTTATGCTCACGTCGGGCGGGGCATTAAGCCATAAAAGCACTCCTGTGCAAGCACATCGTAGTTTCAGGCTTTTGCCCCTGGCATCATATAATTATAACTTTACTATTTTTCTATTGTACCCTATAATGTGGGTATGGTCAAAAGGTATTTTGAGCGAAAAGCCTATAATAGCAGAAGGGATCAGGTATATGGGTGAGAACGAGAAGAAAGAGTTTCATTTTATCAATGAACAGATCAAGAAAAAGCCGTTCTACCGACGTAAGTGGTTTACGCAGGGGGCAGCGGCGATTGCCCTGGCACTTATTTTCGGGGTGGCGGCGGGCGTGATGTTCGCGATCGTACAGCCGTGGGCGAGCAATCAGTTTGGAAAGCCGGATGAGCCGACACAGATCGTGATGGTTCAGGAAGAGACACATACTCAGGAGACAGAAACCGGACAGACAGAGCAGAAAGCGGATGACGAAAAGGAGACGGCAAAAGGCAGGAAAAAGAACAGCAAAGAAACAGATGCAATCGAAGAATACCGCATGCACTATGATCAGATGAAAAATGTGGTAGATTCTGCAGAAAATTCTCTGGTAAAGATTAAAAGCTATGTGGCAAAAATGGACTGGTTCAGTGAAAGCTATGAGAATGTGACGGAGACTTCCGGACTGGTGTTCCGCGTGGACAGCAACTGGCTTTACATCCTGACTTCCAGTCGTTTTATCAAGAGTGCACAGCAGATCACAGTAACCTTCCCGGGCGGAGAGGTCGCAGATGCAGCTGTCAGACGGCAGGATACGGTGACAGAGCTTGCGATTCTGGAGATTCCGATCAAAAGTATAAAGGAATCCACGATCCAGAGCATTTCCGCAATTTCGATCAAAGGAATTTCCAGCGTAGAAAAAGGGGAACCGGTGATCGCAGTCGGAAGTCCAATGGGGTATACAGATTCAATCAATTATGGCATGATCACTTCGATTACGGAGTGTGAAGATGTGGACGGAGAGTATAGGGTGATCGCAACGGACATGGCGGCCAGCGATATGAGCTATGGATTTCTGCTGAATCTGGATGGAAATATGGTCGGCATTGTGGCACAGAAATTCAAACAGACTGGTGCGGCAGATACGTTGACTGCACTTGGCATTTCTGATATCAGCTATCTGCTGGAAATGCTGGCAGCAGGCAGGTCGCTTCCTTATACCGGTGTGGTCGGAAAGAGCGTCAGTGCCGATGTGGCAGAGCATTTCAGCGTTCCTTACGGTATTTATGTCAAGAAAGTGAACACAGATTCACCGGCCATGTATGCCGGGATACAGGCAGCCGATGTGATCACAGAGATCAACGGGGAAAGCGTTGGCTCGATGTCCGAGTACGAAGACATTCTGCGGAAATATCAGGAAGGTGATACCTTAAAAATCAAGGTCCGCAGAAAAACTATCGGCGGTTATGCCGATGTAGAAATGAAACTGGTCATGGGAGCCAGATAACGAAACAGATAAGATCATGGTACCGGCAGCAAGTAATCTGTCCTGCACGGAACCATTCATGTTTATTTAATAAGAGAAAGGTCAAAACAATGAAATATATTGAAACATTGCACGAAGGCGAGAGACTTTCAGGAATTTATCTTTGCAAATACAGACAGTCTGCGATGACAAAAAACGGCAAATCATATGAGAATGTGATCCTTCAGGACAAAACAGGAGTGATCGATGCCAAAATCTGGGATCCGAACTCTCAGGGAATTGAAGATTTCGATATGCTGGACTATATCGATGTGGTTGGAGATGTCACAAGTTTTCAGGGAGCATTACAGGTTTCCATCAAAAGAGTACGAAAAGCAAGAGAAGGCGAATATATCGAAGAAGATTATCTGCCGGTCAGCGAGCGAAACATTGATGAGATGTACGAAGAGCTGCTCACGTATGTGCATAAAATCGAGAATCCGTATCTGAAGCAGCTTACAGACAGCTATTTTGTGGAAAATGAAGCTTTTATCAAAGCGTTCAAAGGACATTCTGCGGCAAAGAGCGTGCATCACGGATTTGTGGGCGGACTTCTGGAGCATACCTTAAATGTGACAAAACTCTGCTATTACTATGTAAAACAGTATCCGTTTTTAAATAAAGACCTTCTGTTGTGTGCGGCACTGTTCCACGATGTGGGAAAAATGAAAGAAATCTCCAGATTCCCGGAAAACGATTACACGGATGACGGACAGCTTCTCGGCCATATCGTGATGGGCGTGGAACTGGTCGGAGCAAGTATCCGCCGCATTCCGGGTTTTCCGAAAAAACTGGCAAGTGAACTGAAACACTGCATTCTGGCACATCACGGAGAACTGGAATACGGTTCCCCGAAAAAGCCGGCACTGGCAGAAGCACTGGCACTGAATTTTGCAGACAATACCGATGCAAAACTCGAGACATTTAAAGAAGCATTAAAGAGCAATAACGATAACAATGACTGGCTTGGTTATAACCGCCTGTTTGAGTCAAATATCCGCAAGACAAGTATCTGATCAGACAATGTGAAACAGTTAAAGAAGCCGGAAAAGTTTCTGTTCATGGAGGAATTAAATTTATGAAAAAAGACGATATGCTGGAAATTACCATAGAGGATATCAGCTCAGACGGTTCCGGCGTGGGAAAAGCAGATGGATTTGCACTTTTTGTCAAAGACACGATCCCGGGCGATCAGGTGAAAGTCAAAATCATGAAAATGAAAAAACGTTATGGCTATGCAAGGCTGATGGAAATTCTTGTGCCGTCACCGGACCGCATCCAGGCACCGTGTCCGGTTGCCAGACAGTGCGGCGGATGTCAGATCCAGCAGATGTCTTATGAACGTCAGCTTACCTTTAAAGAAAACAAAGTCTGCAACAATTTAAGACGCCTCGGCGGTCTGGATCTTTCTGCGATGGAAGTAGAGCCGATCTGCGGCATGGAAGAGCCATTTCACTACCGCAACAAAGCACAGTTTCCGATCGGCCGCGATAAAAACGGAAAAATCATTGCCGGATTTTATGCAGGCCGCACGCACAGCATCATAGCAAACACCGACTGTCTGCTCGGAGCAGAAGAAAATGAAGCAATCTTAAACGAAGTCATTTCGTGGATGGAAGTCTGTAAAGTAGAGCCATATGATGAAAAGACCGGAAAAGGGCTGGTGCGTCACGTACTGATCCGCAAGGGATTTACCACAAAAGAACTGATGGTCTGCCTCGTGATCAATGGCAGAAAGATTCCACAGGTTGAAAAACTGGTGGACAGGCTTCAGAAGATCGAGGGCATGACCGCAATCATGGCAAATGTCAACACTGAGCAGACAAATGTGATCCTCGGAAAAGAAATCCAGCCGATCTGGGGTCAGGATTATATCGAAGATTATATCGGAAACGTCAAATACCGCATTTCCCCGCTGTCTTTCTATCAGGTCAACCCGGTACAGACCGAAAAGCTTTACGGAAAAGCCCTGGAATACGCAGGACTGACCGGTAAAGAAACCGTATGGGATCTCTACTGCGGCATCGGAACCATCTCTCTGTTCCTTGCACAGAAAGCAAAACAGGTTTACGGCGTAGAGATCGTGCCGCCTGCCATCGCAGATGCGAAAGACAATGCCAGAAGAAACGGCATCCAAAATGCAGAGTTTTATGTTGGCAAAGCAGAAGAAATCCTGCCTCACAAATACGAAACCGAAAACGTCAAAGCCGATGTGATCGTAGTCGATCCGCCAAGAAAAGGCTGCGATGAAGCCCTGCTTGAGACCATCGTCAAAATGCAGCCGGAAAGAGTCGTCTACGTCAGCTGCGATTCCGCGACACTGGCAAGAGATCTGAAGTATCTGACCGCGAACGGATACAAAGCAGAACGCCTGGCAACGGTCGATATGTTCCCGATGACGGTGCATGTGGAAAGTGCAGTAAAACTTGTGAGGGAAAACCAACGAATAGAAACAAGGGTGAAATAACAATCCGGAATTTCCGGATAGTTCAAACCGAAGGTTCTCGTCAGGTTACACGCGATACCAAGGACTACACCATCAAAGGCTGGGTGATGGATGATGAACGATTGAAACGAGGAACGTATCTGACAGAGAAGTATTTCGATGAGCAGTTGGAGCGCATCCGTGAAATCCGTGCCAGCGAAAGAAAGCATCACAGCCATTTGCGGCATTTTGCAGCAAATGCAGGGAACTTGGATATGAGATTTATGATATGGATCTGATCACGGCAGGGGAAGAGGCTTATGCAGCCATGCGGCGAAGCACAAACGGGGGCGGCGAGAATTCTCCGATGCTGGAAGGGGAAGATGACCTTTACGAGCTGTTTTTTGCAGGATTGTAGGCGACTGTAAGAAGAACCATATAAAAAAGACCGCATACAATTCTTTTGAATAAGGATTGCATGAGATCTTTTTTTATGAAATTATTTTTTCGCAAAATATTCTTTTGTCAGAGCGATGGCAGTTCCGGAAAGAAGGAAGATACCGATCAGGTTCGGGATTGCCATAAGTCCGTTGAAGGTCTCGGCGATGCTCCAGAGAAGTCCGAGATCGACCGTTGCTCCGATGATAGCTACCAGTGAATAGGCGATCATAAACGGTTTTACTACTTTCTCGGAAAACAGGAACTCAATACAGCGTGCACCGTAAAGTCCCCAGCCGATGATCGTGGAGAAAGCAAAACAGCACATGGCAACTGCGGTAAAAACAGATATCCAGTTTCCGTAGGTAGAAGTGAATCCGGAGATTGTCAGCTCGGCACCTGCGGCAGCTCCGTAGTTGACCGGAACACCGCTTACCAGAATGACAAGGGCAGTCAGAGTACAGATAACGATCGTGTCGGCAAATACTTCGAAAATACCGAACATACCCTGTTTTACCGGTTTGCTGGTATCAGCACAGGCATGGGCGATAGAACCGGTACCAAGACCTGCTTCATTGGAAAAGATACCGCGGGATACACCTTTTTTCAGGCTGAGGAAGAAACTTCCGATCACACCGCCGGTGACGGCAGCCGGGTTAAAAGCTCCGTAAACGATATCATGGAATACAGCAGGAACTCTCTCAAAATTCAGTACAACCACACCGATCGCAAGAACGATGTACAACAGTGCCATGAACGGAACCAGTTTTTCGGAGACACTTCCGATTCGTTTGATACCGCCAAGCAGAACCATACCGACAAGAAGCATGATCACAATACCAAGAACCAGATTCAGCGTTTTGGATGCAGATTCCGGAATGATGTTGAAATTGATCAGAGCAGTGTCGATCGCAGTAGTGATTGTATTTACCTGTGTGGCATTTCCGGTACCGAAAACGGTCAGTACACCGAAGGCGGAATAAAGAATTGCAAGGATCTGCCATTTCTTGCTCAGTCCGTTTTTGATGTAGTACATCGGACCGCCGACATAATCACCCTTTTTATTTCGTTCGCGGAAATGAACGGCAAGTGTGACCTCAGTGAATTTCGTGCACATTCCAAGGATTGCGGAGATCCACATCCAGAACACGGCACCCGGACCGCCGATCGCGATCGCACCGGCGACACCGGCGATATTTCCGGTACCGACCGTTCCGGCGAGGGCCGTACAGACAGCCTGGAAAGGAGTCATGGAGCCGTCAGAAGCTTCCTTCTTTTTGAAAATTCTTCCGAGCGTGGTTTTCAGTGCATAAGGGAATTTGCGAATCTGGATAAATCCGGTCCGCAGGCTTAGATAAAGCCCGACACCGATAATGCAGATCATCGCCGGGACACCCCAGATGAAGTTATTAACGGCATTGTTGATGGATTCGATTGTCTGAAGCATGATAGTAATCCTTTCTTAGATAATGTATAATTATAAATCTAACACTTTTACGAATATATGTACAGAAAAAAATTCGTATACCAGCCTTAAAAACAAGAATTCCAAAATATTTTTCTGTTTTTTTGGAAAAAAGCATAAAAATTCAGCGGATATATTGACGGCAATCTGGCCGATGAGTTCAGGGAAGTTTGGGCTTGAAAATGTACAATGCAATTATTATAATAGAGACAGATTCCATTACAAAAGAATCCAAACGCAAAAGCCAGATGCGGATAACAACTTTTGAGGACAAAAAGAAAAGGAGTGTTAAAAATGGCAAAAATTTTAATCAGCCCGTCTAAATATTTGCAGGGTGCAGGGGAAATGAAAAAAATCGGAACTTATGCGTCAAACTGCGGAAAAAAAGCACTGGTTCTGATCAGCAAAGGCGGTTATAAGAGAATCGGAAAAATGATCGAAGACAGCTTTGCAGAAAGTACATGTGAAGTGGTTTTTGATTATTTTAACGGAGAATGTTGCAACAGTGAAATCGACCGTCTGGTAAATATTGTAAAAGAAAATCAGTGTGATCTTGTGATCGGTATCGGCGGAGGCAAGATCTTTGATACAGCGAAAGCAGTTGCATATTATGCAGGCACACCGGTATTTATCTGCCCGACGATCGCATCAACTGATGCACCGTGCAGTGCACTGTCCGTTGTTTATACAGAAGAAGGTATCTTTGAAAAATATCTGTTCCTTCCGGCCAATCCGAATCTGGTTCTGATGGACACCGATATTATCACAAAATCACCGGTACGCCTTACAGTAGCCGGTATGGGAGATGCACTTGCAACTTACTTCGAGGCGAGAGCATGCAAACGCAGCGGTGCAACTTCCTGTGCAGGCGGAAAGACAACGGAAGCAGCGATGGCACTTGCAAAACTTTGCTTTGATACGCTGATGGAAGAAGGCGTAAAAGCCAAAATTGCACTGGAAGCAGGTGTATGCACACCGGCAGTCGAAAAAGTGATCGAAGCGAACACGCTCCTTTCCGGTATCGGATTTGAAAGTGCCGGACTTGCGGGAGCACATGCGATCCACAATGGATTTACAGTACTGGAAGAATGCCACCATATGTATCATGGAGAAAAAGTTGCATTTGGAACACTTACTCAGCTGGTACTGGAAAACGTTCCGGAAGAAGAACTGGAAGATATCATTTTGTGGTGCATCGAAGTCGGACTGCCTGTTACCCTGGCAGAACTTGGTGCCGGCAATGTGACAGATGAGCAGCTGATGGAAGTTGCAAAGACCGCCTGTGCGGAAAATGATACACTTCACAATATGCCTTTTGAAGTGACGCCGGAAACTGTATTTGCAGCAATTAAAGCAGCAGATGCTTATGGAAAATATTATCTGGGTGAAGAATAAGATATAAGATCATCGCATAGTTGAATATGATATTATAAGAAGACCGGCAGGATATAGAAAATGTTCCTACCGGTCTTCTTACAAAATTTTCTGTTTTCTGTGGAACGAATAAAGATATCAGGTATTGCAAAAAGAACAAATGCTTTCAGTACACTGTTTCACAAAGATATTTAACAAAAAAGCTCAAGGAGGTACGAAAGAGATGAAAAGGAAATGGATCGCATTAGTACTCAGTGTGTCGGTACTGGCAGGAACGGCAGCTGTTCCTGCATTTGCTTCGGAGATGCAGCAGGAGATCTCGGAGATGCCGGCAGTGGAAACACTTCAGGATCATACGCTTGCAGAGACGGATTCCGTGGAGGAGAACTGTGTTCTGGTTGGACTGAAAGGCAGCTATCTGGCAAGTGCAGATGCGGCATTGAAACGGATTAATGAGATCCGAAAAGAGGCGTGCAAACAGGGCGTTCAGGATCCGCGTGATCCCAACCGAAAGCTTACGATGTCAGATTATGTACCGGTCAAATGGTCTTCTGATCTGGAATATATCGCAAGAGTCCGGGCAGCAGAAGCATCTGTGTATATGGATCATCAAAGACCAAATGGAACGATGTGTTTTTCACAGGCATCACCAAATGGGGTGAAGAGCTGGGGAGAAGTTCTGGCATGGAATAACAGCAATGATATGATCACCGGAATCGATCAGTGGTACGGTGAAAAGCAGGACTGGGTAAAACA
>ERZ857785.3089-NODE-3089-length-13078-cov-4.132612_pt1 | contig 13078 bp, 13 predicted proteins | sample MGYA00519763_ERZ857785 | MGnify/ENA primary metagenome ERZ857785 (study PRJEB31778, sample SAMEA3449365) | human gut metagenome | biome: human gut; feature: human-associated habitat; material: faeces | place: United Kingdom | collected 2010/2012 ... | reverse complement strand
CAGGAAAGACTATTTATATTCTGGATGAGCCGACAACAGGACTTCATTTTGCAGATGTCCATAAATTAATTGAAATTCTGAGGAGATTGTCTGATGGTGGCAATACAGTAGTTGTAATTGAACATAATCTGGATGTAATCAAGACGGCAGATTATATTATTGATATGGGGCCGGAAGGCGGAGACGGTGGCGGAACTGTGGTTGCCCAGGGAACGCCGGAAGAGATTGCCAAAGTACCGGAATCCTATACCGGACAATATGTAAAGAAATATCTGGAATAGTAATACCGGATAAGTATAAGACAATGAAAAATGGCATCTGCTAGAAACTGCCAGTGGCGGGTTCGGCAGGTGCTATTTTCTATAGGCACATTCTTTGTTCCTGTTATGTGCACAAAAAAACTGCTGAAACATTCAGCAGTTACAATCTTGGGGAGTACCCTCCGGACATCCCGAGGGACATCCGAAGGGCTGAGTTATGAAAAATTATATTAGCTTAATAGCTAGTACATAAATGATATTATAGAAGACCTGTGACTATTATGTGAACAAAAAGTTAAGACAATTAGAAAGCAAAAGAAAGTTAAGAAGATGTTGCGATTTCATTAAAAATAAGTAAAAACAGAAAAAAACCTTTGAAAAATGCCATTTATTGTATATAATGTGATTATATATGTAAGAATATGATTGAATGCGTAGTCTGCCTTTTTTGTAGATTACTCCACATATAATGAAACAGATGAAAGGGGAAACATTGACATGGTTTCAACAGATATTGGAATTGATTTAGGAACAGCCAGCATATTGGTTTATATTAAAGGAAAAGGCGTAGTTTTAAAAGAGCCGTCCGTAGTAGCGTTTGACAGAGATACAAACAAGATTAAAGCGATTGGTGAAGAAGCAAGACTGATGCTTGGTAGAACACCGGGCAACATTGTAGCAGTAAGACCACTCCGCCAGGGTGTTATTTCTGATTATACCGTAACAGAGAAGATGATTAAGTACTTTATTCAGAAGGCACTGGGAAAGAAAACATTCCGTAAGCCAAGAATCAGTGTCTGTGTACCAAGTGGTGTAACAGAGGTTGAGAAGAAGGCGGTAGAGGATGCAACTTATCAGGCAGGAGCAAGAGAAGTTGCAATTATTGAAGAACCAATTGCAGCAGCAATTGGAGCAGGTATCGATATTGCAAGACCTTGTGGAAATATGATTGTAGATATCGGAGGAGGAACCGCAGATATTGCAGTAATTTCACTGGGCGGTTCGGTAGTAAGTACATCAATTAAAATTGCCGGAGATGATTTTGATGAGGCAATTGTCCGTTATATGAGAAAGAAACATAATCTTCTGATCGGAGAAAGAACTGCAGAAGATATTAAGATTAAGATTGGAACCTGTTTCCCACTGGCACAGCCGGAAACGATGGATGTCCGTGGACGTAATCTGGTAACAGGACTTCCTAAGACAGTAACTGTTTCTTCTGAAGAGACTGAGGAAGCATTAAGAGAACCGACTTTACAGATTGTAGAAGCGGTACACAGTGTTCTGGAAAAAACACCACCAGAGCTGGCAGCAGATGTTGCAGACAGAGGAATTGTGCTGACAGGTGGCGGTTCATTACTTAGAGGACTGGAAGAGCTGATTGAAGATAAGACAGGAATTAATACAATGACAGCAGAAGAACCAATGACTTGTGTAGCAATTGGTACAGGTAAATTCGTAGAATTCTTAGCTGGTAAAAGAGACGACGATTAAGATTTCGGGAGGACTGTAGATGGTAAAAGGATTATATACCGCATGGACCGGAATGTTAGACGAACAGAACCGTCTGGATATTCTGACAAATAATCTGGCAAATGCCGACACAACCGGATATAAGAAGGAAGGTACCACAAATCATACATTTGCTGATACACTGGCAATTAAGATTAAGGATACTTCTGATTATGGGCAGCCGCGGGTACTGGGAAATATCAGTATGGGTGTGCATATTGGCGAAGCATATACCGATTTCAGCCAGGGCAGCTTTAAAGTGACAGACAGAAGTACCGATATGGCATTGGATGGAAATGGTTTTTTTACGGTATCATTTACCAATAAGAATGGTGAAACATCTATGAAGCTTACCCGGGATGGAGCATTTACACTGACCAGAGAAGGCTATCTGGTGACCAAAGACGGTGATTATGTGCTGAACCAGAATGGAGCTTCCACTGGCAATCCTGGTGCAGAGAATTATATCCGGATTAATCCGAATCTGGATTTTGAAGTGCTTTCCGATGGAAGTATTATGCAGAATAATCAGGTGGTTGCAAGACTTGGTGTGGTAGATGTAGATAATTATGACTATATCAGCAAATATGGTGAGAATCTCTATGATGTAGTAAATGGCGGACAGCTTGTGGCATCGAATGCGAGAGTAGAGCAGGGTGCATTGGAAGCTTCCAACATTAATGTAGTATCCGAAATGGTAGATATGATTACAATCACCAGAGCTTACGAGGCTGGACAGAAGATTATCCAGACGATGGATTCAACACTGGACAAAGCCGTAAATAATGTAGGTAAAGTATAAAAAGAACTAAAGAAAAGAGCAAAAGAAGCCGATATAAATAAGTAGGAAACAGGTACGTTTCATAAAAGGCTGGCCACGGATGGCGCAAGAGAGATAAGGAGCGCAGGGCTTATGATGAGAGCATTGTGGACTGCTGCATCAGGAATGATTGCACAGCAGACAAATATTGATTCGATTTCTAATAACTTATCGAATGTAAATACAACAGGTTACAAATCCGAACAGGCAGAATTTAAATCGCTGCTGTATCAGACACTGCAGTCTAAGACAACTTCTGCAAATGGTGATGAAAAGCCGGTTCCGGTTCAGGTAGGACTGGGAACCAGAGTAGCCTCTATTACATCTGATTTTACCAATGGAGCATTAATTGCCAATTCCAGCAATACGGCATTTGCGTTGGAAGGAAAAGGATTTTTCACAGTGCGTGGAGAAGATGGACAGACATACTATACCAGAAATGGTAAATTTGGCTGGGCAATCGGAACTAATGGAACGACACTTTGCAATGAAGCCGGCCTTCCGGTATTAGATAGTAATGGAAATGAAATTGTTCTGCCGGATGGTGTGACGGCATCATCTATCGAAGTATCAAATGATGGAAAGTTCTATTATAAAGATGCGGCAGGCAATACCATAGATATGAACAGACAGATTGGCGTATATCAGTTTACCAATCCGGCTGGACTGGAAAAGGATTCCGGAAGTCTTTTGGTTGCAACAGCAGCATCCGGTAATCCGATGAATGAGCTGACTACTCCGGGACTGACCAGAAGCAAGGTATGCCAGAATTATCTGGAAGCATCCAATGTCCAGGTGGCAGACGAGATGGTTAATATGATTATTGCACAGCGTGCATATGAATTAAACTCTAAGGCGATTCAGGCAGCAGATGAGATGCTTGGACAGGCAAATTCATTAAGAAGATAGTTCTAAAGGCAGGGTAAAGTATGAGTATATCGATGGATAATATTTCGACATTGCTGAATACAACTTCATCACAGGCAAGTAACAGTTCCAATGGACTGGAGAAGACATTGAATTCAGATTTATCAGGTGCAACGGATGACGAACTGATGGATGTCTGCAAGGAATTTGAGGCATATTTCTTAGAACAGGTTTACAAGGAAATGAAGAAAACCATTCCGGAGAACGAAGACCAGGATGCCAGTATGAGTCAGATGACGGATTATTTTGAAGACGAGATGATACAGAAGCTGGCAAGCCAGTCAGTAGAACAGAGTGGCGGAAGTAACAGTCTGGCACAGCAGCTGTATGAGCAGATGAAGCGTAATTATAATATGGAATAGAATTTAGAAAAGACGATAAAAGGGGCTGTCATATGATGACAGCCTTCTCTTACTTTACAGGAAATTGCTTTCCTGTAAAGTAAAAAATGCTCCGCAAGGATGCACACTGCGGCGTATAAGGCAGATGTCGCAAGCGACCGCCGCAGGCGCAAGAATGTGCCAAGGCACATTCTTTATTCTGTTGGAAAGGAAAGACGATGGAGACGATAACCGGTTATGTAGATCATATCATATATCGAAATGCTGACAATGGCTATACGGTACTGGTGCTGGTTTGCGAAGAAGAAGAGATTACCTGCGTGGGAATCTTTTCGGGAATCAGTGAAGGAGAGAATATCGAAGTGACCGGTGAATATACGGCACATCCGACCTATGGAAAGCAGTTTAAAGCTGAAAGTTATGTGGAGAAAGAACCAACCGATGAACTGTCCATTGAACGTTATCTTGGCTCCGGAGCAATTAAAGGGATTGGTGCGGCACTTGCAGCAAGAATTGTAAGAAGATTTAAAGGCGATACCTTCCGGATTATCGAAGAAGAACCGGAGCGGTTAGCGGAAGTAAAAGGAATCAGTGAACGGAAAGCAATGGAAATATCAGACCAGGTCTCTGAAAAACGAGATCTGCGTCAGGCAATGATATTTTTGCAGCAGTATGGCATTACACTGAATCTTGCGGTGAAAATCTATAAAGAATACGGACAGGAAGTATACGGCATCATTCAGGAGAATCCATATCGTCTGGCGGATGATATCAGTGGTGTGGGATTCCGGATTGCAGATGAAATTGCTAAGAAAGTCGGTATTCATACAGATTCTGATTTTCGAATCCGAAGCGGTATATTGTATACACTTTTGCAGGCATCCGGAGAGGGACATACCTTTCTGCCGGAGGAAGAACTGACAAAGCGTGCAGGAGAGCTTCTGGGTGTAGCAGAAGAAGCAATCGAAAAGCAGTATATGGATTTGTCGATAGAGCGGAAAATCATTATGAAACAGGAGGGCGAACAGGTTCAGATTTATGGTGCACCACTCTATTATACGGAAGTAAATACAGCCATGATGCTTAAGAATCTGGATATTGCCTATGATGTGTCAGATGCAGAGATTATCCAGCGAATTCATAAGATTGAGAAGCAGACCGGCATGGAACTGGATGAACACCAGAAAGAGGCTGTTTCGGAGGCAGTAAGAAACGGACTTTTGGTAATCACCGGTGGACCCGGAACTGGTAAGACGACGACAATTAACAGTATTATCAAATATTTTGAACTGGAAGGCCTGGACATTTTCCTGGCAGCACCTACCGGAAGAGCTGCAAAGCGAATGAGCGAAATGACCGGATATGAAGCTAAAACCATACACCGGATGCTGGAATTAAACGGTGGAATGGAAGGAGCGGTAGGATTCGAACGAAATGAAAGTAATCCACTGGAAACGGATGTTGTAATTATCGATGAGATGTCTATGGTGGATATCAGCCTGATGCAGTCCCTTCTGAAGGCAATGGTAGCCGGAACAAGACTGATTCTGGTAGGAGACGTAAACCAGCTTCCGAGCGTAGGACCGGGAAGCGTATTAAAGGATATTATCGACAGCGGACAGTTCCATGTGGTACAGCTTACCAAGATTTTCCGACAGGCATCCCAGAGTGATATCATTGTCAATGCCCATAAAATCAACCGGGGAGAAGAAGTAGTGTTAGATAACAAGAGCATGGATTTCTTTTTCCTGAAACGATATGATGCAGATGTGATTATCAATGTGGTACTGCAGCTGATTATGCAGAAACTGCCTAAATTTGTAAATGCACAGCCTTATGATATACAGGTGCTGACTCCGATGAAAAAAGGAAATCTGGGCGTAGAACGATTGAATGCCATCCTGCAGCGATACTTAAATCCTCCCGCTCCGGATAAGAAAGAAAAAGAGTATGGCGATAAAGTGTTCCGCGAAGGGGACAAGGTCATGCAGATAAAAAATAATTATCAGCTGGAGTGGGAGGTCTTGAGTAAATATGGATTTGCCATTGACCGTGGAACCGGTGTGTTTAATGGGGATACGGGAATTATCCGTGAAATCAATGATTATAAAGAGACAATGACCGTGGTCTATGATGAAGACAAGGTGGTAGAGTACTCCTTTAAAATATTAGAGGAACTGGAACTGGCATATGCCATTACAATACATAAATCCCAGGGTAGTGAATATCCGGCAGTTGTAATTCCGCTTCTTGGGGGACCGAGAATGCTAATGAACAGGAACCTTTTGTATACAGCGGTAACCCGTGCAAGAAAGTGTGTAACACTTGTGGGAAATGAAATGTGCTTCTATGAGATGGAACAGAATATTACAGAACAGACCAGATACAGCGGTCTGCGGGCAAGACTGGAAGAAAATGTGTAGAGGTGGTTGACTGTACAGACATGTAGAACCTTCCTCCGACCGCTTCTTGCGGGTGCCTGGAAAGAAAAACCAGCCGAAATGCTGTATTTTGCAGAATTCCGGCTGGTTTTTGCGTGTCTGACAACTTGCAAAGCAAATCATTTGTCAATTTTCGTTTAAAAACCGGCAGATACCAATTACTTGGATAATAAAGCTTTGTCATTGGCAAATTCTTCGCCACTGATTTCTTCAAATTTCTCTAATAAATCTTCTACGGTAAGATTCTTTTTCTCTTCTCCGGAAATATCTAAGATAACCTGACCTTCATTCATCATAATCAGACGGTTGCCATGAACAATTGCATCACGCATGTTGTGTGTTACCATCAGAGTGGTAAGGTTCTGCTCTGCAACTATTTTATCCGAAAGAGTAAGAACCTTTGCAGCAGTCTTTGGATCCAAAGCAGCGGTGTGCTCATCTAAGAGAAGCAGTTTTGGACGGTTTAAAGTAGCCATAAGAAGAGTCAGTGCCTGACGCTGACCACCGGAAAGCAGTCCGACTTTAGAGGTAAGACGGTTCTCAAGTCCTAAATCCAGCTCTTTTAACAATTCTTTGTAATGTGCTCTTTCTGCCTTGGTAATACCGCTTCCAAGACCTCTGCTTTTGCCACGACGGGCAGCGAGGGCAAGATTCTCATCGATTCCCATGGTAGCAGCAGTTCCCATCATAGGATCCTGGAATACGCGTCCTAAGAAACTGGCACGTCTGTGCTCGGACATTCTTGTAACATCTACGTCATCAATAGAAATGGAACCTTCATCTACAAGAAAGACTCCTGCAATGGCATTTAATAAAGTGGATTTTCCGGCACCATTTCCACCGATGACAGTAACGAAATCACCTTCGTTTAAAGTAAGGGTAGTGCCGTTAAGAGCGGTTTTTTCGTTAATGGTTCCCGGATTAAATGTTTTGTAAATATGATCAACTTTAAGCATTGGTTTTGGCTCCTTTCTTTACTGATTTTGTAAAATATTTCTTCTTCCAGTAAGGAACTGCAAGGAAGAAAGCAACCACAAGCGCAGATAACAGCTTTAAGTAGTTAGTATCAAGACCAAGCCAGATAACAATCTGAAGTACAGCGTAGTAAATAACAGCACCGATAGCGACAGATAAAAGCTTCAACGCAAAGTTGTGGAAAATCTTTTCGAACAATACAGTACCGATAATAACGGCAGCAAGACCGATTACGATAGCACCACGTCCTGCATTGACATCAGCAAATCCCTGATACTGTGAGTAAAGAGCACTGGCAAGACCAACAAGACCGTTGGAAATCATTAAACCGATTACGGTATTGAAATTTGTGTTGATGCCCTGGGCACGGCTCATATTCGGGTTGCATCCGGTAGCACGGATAGAACAGCCTCTTGCAGTTCCGAAGAACCAGTACAGGATAGCTATAATGGCGATGACAAAGATAGCAACGATAAATATGGTGTTTTTATAAAAAGCCACATTTTTTACATATCGTAAAGATACAATTAAATCGTATTTGTCAGCGCTGATTGCCTGGTTGGATTTGCCGCCAAGAATCTTTAAGTTAATGGAGTATAATCCAAGCTGGGTTAAAATACCTGCAAGGATTACCGGGATTCCCATTTTTGTATGGAAGATTCCGGTAATTAATCCTGCCAGCATACCGGATATGGTAGCGGCAAGGATTGCTACCCAGATATTCTGTCCAGAAGCAATCAGAGTAACACAGACAGCACCGCCAAGACTCATGGTTCCATCCACGGTTAAGTCTGCCACATCCTGTATTTTAAAAGTGATGTATACACCGATTGCCATAATACCCCAGATTAATCCCTGGGCTACAGCACCGGGCATAGCGTTTAATAAATCAGCAATTTGCAATTCCACAATAAGTTCCTCCGGTTTCTAAATAAATAATTCAAAAGTAAAAATTACTCAGACATGTCTAAAGCTTCGTAATCGTCTGGAACAGTGATGCCAAGCTTCTCACAGATGTCAGGGTTGTACTGTTTGGTAACTGCTGGAGCAAATTCAACTTCCATAGTGGATGGGTCTGCACCATTTACTAAGATTTCGTATGCCATTTTACCTGTCTGATATCCAAGGTCATAGTAGCTGATGGATAAGGTAGCAACGCCACATCCTTTACAGATACCGGCTTCCCCTGCAATAATTGGAATACCGGCTTCCCCTGCAATGTTATTGATAACTTCTGTATTGGAAGCTGCAGTGTTGTCGGTAGGAACGTAAAGAACATCGTTATCATTTACAGCACTCTGGACAACACTTGCAATATCGTTGGAATCAACGAAAGAATATGCAGTACAGGTGTAATTTAATTTTTCTAATTCTTCTTTGATAACATCAATCTGATACTGTGAGTTTGCTTCTGCGGAGCAGTAAAGCAGTCCGACATTTTTAGCGTCCGGGAATAATTCATTTAACATAGCTGCCTGCTCGGACAGAGGAGCTAAGTCAGAAGTTCCAGAAATGTTACGTCCTGTTGTGCCTGACCAGCCAGAAATGTCAAGAGCAGTTGCGTAATCTGTTACGGAAGTTCCAAGAATAGGAATATCTGTAGTTGCAGCAGCTGCAGACTGAAGAGGAGCAGTTGCATTTGCAAGAATCAGGTCTTCGTTTTTGGAAACGAAGGAGTTGACGATAGTTGCACATGTGGCAGAATCACCCTGGGCGTTCTGCTCGTCAAAAACAACGTCATCACCTAATTTCTCGGTAAGATAGTCTTTGAATCCTTTTGTTGCAGCATCTAATGCCTCATGCTGTACGAGCTGACAGATGCCAACGGTGTACTTTGCGTTGGATGAACTTTTCTCTGTAGCGTTGGATGAACTTTTCTCTGTAGCGTCAGCGTTTTGGGTATCTCCTGCTTTGGAGCCACAGGCGGTCATGCTGAGTGCAAGAACTGCTGCAACTGAAAGAGAGAGAAATTTCTTCATTTTTTTCATAATAATTTCCTCCTGAAATATGTAATATTTTTTTGATTTAACGCGTTCGTGCGTCTGTGCGTTTATGCATTAAAGCGTTAATTCGAATAGACTAATTATAATAAGTAGAGAAAAATAAGTCAATAAATTAAATCCTATTTTTATCAGGAAAAATTAAGAGAATGTTAATGTTTTTGCAAAAGGGACTGTGCTAATATGTGCAAAGAGAGTTTTGGAAAGGAAATAATGAATATACTTGATATTATATTCCCAAGAAGATGCCCACTGTGTGATGAGGTGATACCGCCGGATGGAAAAATCTGCCCGGAGTGCATCGGAAAGGCAGAACTGGTGAAGGAACCGGTCTGTAAACGGTGCGGAAAACCCATTGGGAATGCCAGGAAGGAATATTGTGGTGACTGTGACCGGAAAAAACATTTTTTTGATTCGGGAAAGGCAGTATTTGTCTATCAGGGGGCAGTGCAACACTCGCTGTATCGTTTTAAATATGCCAATCGGCGTGAATATGCAGCTTTTTATGGAAAAATGGCATGTATACAGTATGCCCGGTGGATTTCAGGACTGGGGATAGATGCAATCATACCGGTTCCGCTGCATCGGAAACGCAGGAGGGAGAGAGGGTATAATCAGGCAGAACTCTTTGCAAAGGAAATAGGAAAACGTACCGGAATTCCGGTAGAAACGAAATTGCTATATCGGTGTATAAATACCAGACCCCAGAAGGAACTTAATGACCAGGAACGCAAGAAAAATCTGAAAAAGGCTTTTACAATCGCACAAAATATAGTACAATTAAGAAAAGTTCTGCTTGTAGATGACATTTACACAACTGGAAGTACCGTGGATGCAGCAGCAGAATGTTTGAAGGTATCAGGAATACAAGAGGTTTATGTACTTTGCATTAGCATTGGCAGGGGGCATTAGGAGGAGAAAGAATGGACGTAAGAAACTGCAAAGGATGCGGAAGATTATTTAATTATTATGGGGGCGTACCGTTATGTAAAGCCTGCAAAGATAAACTGGAAGAGAAGTTCCAGGAGGTAAAAGAATATTTGCGGCAGAACCCGAATACTCCGATACAGGTTGTATCGGAAGATAATAATGTTTCTGTAAAACAGATTAAACAGTGGGTGCGTGAAGAAAGACTTGTCTTTTCAGAAGATTCACCACTTGGTCTGGAATGTGAAGGCTGTGGAACAATTATCAAAACAGGGCGTTTCTGTGAGAAATGCAAACGTAAAATGGAAACGGACTTCCAGAGTGTAATAAAGAAAAAACCGGTGGAGCCTCAGTTGGATAAGAGACCGAAGGAAAGAGATAAGATGAGATATCTGTAACTGTAGATTAAGAACTGCCGCAGTGACTGGTGGCAGTTTTTTCTTTTCAGAAGATAATATCTATGTTATACTAAAGAGAGTTTGTTTAGGAGCAGAGTATGATTAGTAAAGAACGCGTCAGACATATGACAAAGCTGGCAGAATTCGAAAATGAAGAAAGTAAAGCCTGCCAGAAAGCAACACAGTATTTCAGAAGAGATTATGTTGCCATGGAGTTGATAAAAAGCTTTTTTGCCGGAACCATTGCGTTCGGACTTCTTTTTGTGCTGTGGCTTTTTTACGACATGGAGAATCTGGTAAAGAAAATTAATGATATGGATATGATTGGATTTGGCATCCGGATTGTAATGGTGTATCTGGTATTTCTGGCTGCTTATCTTATGATTACTTATATTATTTATAATCGTAGATATACAAAGGGGAGAAAAAAGGTAAAGGAGTATTATAACAGACTGAAGAGAGTGAGCAGTCTGTATCGTGAGGAAGAAAATATATCTAATACGGATGACTGGGAGGTTTAGGATGACGGGTTTACTCGAACTGAAGGAGCGGTTAATCCGCTTTTTTGGAAAAAATGAAATATATGTGGTGCCGGTACTTAAGTTTATTCTGGCAACAGTGGTATTTCTGCTGATCAATCAAAATATTGGCTATATGACCAGACTGGCCGGACTTCCGGTAACACTGGTACTGGCACTGTTATGTGCGGTTCTTCCGGTCAATGCTATCCTGTTGTTTGCGTTCATTCTGATTGCTGCACATTTATTTGCACTGTCTATGGATGTATGCGTGGTAGGACTGATTCTTATGCTGGTTATCGCACTGCTGTATTTACGGTTTTCACCAAAAGATGGTTATTATGCAGTGCTGACACCGATAACATTTGCATTACATACCCCATATATCATGCCGATTTCAGCAGGACTGTTACGGACACCGGCATCTGCTGCATCTATTGTGAGCGGAACTGTGATGTTTTATTTCCTGAAGGGAATAAAGGAAAATGAGGCAGTATTAAGTGCAGTGGAAGAGGACAGCAATGCGGCTTCTAAGATGGTGGTAGCAATCAACCAGCTGCTGGGAAATAAGGAAATGTATCTGGTGCTGGCAACTTTTATTGTGATTTTACTGGTGGTTTATGTAGTGCGCCGCCTGTCTATAGATCATGCATGGACAGTGGCATCACTGGCTGGTATTCTGATTGGACTTACTGTGCTGACCAGCGGTTTTGTAATGCTTGGAATCAAGGGACGAATCGTCTGGATTATTGTAGGAGGCGTAATTTCTACGGTGATTGCATTGATACAGCAGTTCCTGTTCTTTAACCTGGATTATAGCAGGACAGAACGGGTACAGTTTGAGGATGATGAATATTACTATTATGTAAAAGCGGTACCGAAGATTTATGTTACAACCAAGGAGAAAAGGGTAAAACGTATCGCAGCCAAGGATGAGGAAAAAGAACGTATTTCCCGCAAAGCATTGGCAGAGGAAATGGATATAGACGAAGATTTGCTGAAATAAGACAGAGAGGAAGTGGAACAGGTGCAGTCATTTTTGACAGTGTTGGAAAATTTTAAAGAAAATTATCTGGCGTGGGTAAGCGTTTTGAACATTACGGTATCAAAGACTGATATTGTAGAAATGCTTATTATTGCATTCCTGTTTTATCACGTCCTGAAATGGATTAAGGATACACGGGCATGGATGCTGTTAAAAGGAATTCTTGTGATTTTAGCGTTTGTACTTGTGGCAGCAATCTTCCAGATGAATACAATTCTCTGGATAGCAGAGAAGACGATTAATGTAGCAATAATTGCAATCGTTGTTATCTTCCAGCCGGAGCTCCGGAAAGCACTGGAAGAATTGGGACGAAAGAAATTTATTTCATCCCTCTTTTCTTTTGATTTTGGGAAAGACGGAGTGGAACGTTTCAATGACCATACGATTGGAGAACTGGTAAAGGCAAGCTATGAGATGGGTAAGGTGAAGACCGGAGCCCTGATTGTAGTGGAAAATGAAATTATGCTGACAGAATACGAAAGAACCGGTATTGCACTGGATTCCCTGGTATCAAGCCAGCTTCTGATTAATATATTTGAAAAGAACACTCCGTTACATGACGGAGCTATTATTGTACGTGGGGACAGGGTTGTCTCTGCAACCTGTTATCTGCCACTGTCTGACAGCCTGGAACTGAGCAAGGATCTGGGAACCAGACATCGTGCGGCAGTTGGAATCAGCGAAGTCAGTGATTCTATGACCATTGTCGTATCGGAGGAAACCGGAGCGATATCTCTGGCAGTAGAGGGAACTTTGTATCGAAACATTGATGCAGATTTCCTGAAAAGTAAACTGCGGTTTGCAGCAAAAATGTCTCAGACCACAGAACCATATTTTGAAAAACTGAAAAGGAGGCTAAAACATGTTACGAAAACTGACAAAGCGGATAACAAATAATTTTGGCCTCAAGATAC
>ERZ857785.3085-NODE-3085-length-13106-cov-4.868286_pt1 | contig 13106 bp, 9 predicted proteins | sample MGYA00519763_ERZ857785 | MGnify/ENA primary metagenome ERZ857785 (study PRJEB31778, sample SAMEA3449365) | human gut metagenome | biome: human gut; feature: human-associated habitat; material: faeces | place: United Kingdom | collected 2010/2012 ... | reverse complement strand
GCCAAGGGTCGGAAGGATGGAATCCGGCTTTTCCTTTGCAATGATCTGCTCTAACACCGGCACGGTGAGCGGCTCGATGTAGACCTGATCTGCAATGTCTTTATCCGTCATGATAGTCGCCGGGTTGGAATTGACCAGAACAACTTCCACGCCCTCTTCCTTCAGGGAACGGCATGCCTGTGTTCCTGCATAGTCGAACTCCGCCGCCTGTCCGATGACAATCGGACCGGAACCGATTACAAGTACCTTCTTAATCTCCTGATTTCTTGGCATTATTTCGCTCCTCCCATCATGTTTATAAATCTGTCAAACAGATATGCAGAATCCTGCGGTCCCGGACACGCTTCCGGATGGAACTGCACCGTGAAAATGTTCTTGCCGACATAGGAAAGTCCCTCGTTCGTTCCGTCGTTGACATTAACGAATGCTGGTGTCGCCACCTTCGGATCCAGGGTATCGGTGTCTACCACGTAGCCATGATTCTGGGAAGAAATGTAGACGCGGTTCGTCGCCAGATCCTTGACCGGATGGTTACCTCCGCGGTGGCCGTACTTCATCTTGTGCGTGTCAGCTCCCGTCGCAAGCGCCATGAGCTGATGTCCAAGACAAATACCAAAAATTGGAATATTCGTAGCAAATAACTTCTTAAGCTCCTCGATAATCTCCACACATTCCTTTGGATCTCCAGGGCCGTTACTTAACATAATGCCATCCGGATTTGTCTCCAGAATCTCTTCCGCAGGTGTCAGTGCCGGATAAATTGTAACCTCACATCCTCTTTCATTCAGGGAACGTGCAATGTTTCTCTTAGCTCCCAGGTCAAGAAGTGCTACTTTCGGACCGTCGCCTTTTAAAATCTCTTTCTCGCGGCATGTTACCTTCTCTACTACCTTACCTGTTGTATATGCTTTTAACTGGGGGATAATTGTATCTAAATCATAATTTTCATTGACGGTGATCATACCGTTCATGGTACCTTTCTCACGAAGGATTTTCGTTAAGGCTCTGGTATCAATTCCGGCAATACCTGGAATATCATGCTTTGTTAAGAAATGCTGAATCGTGTCCACGCTTCTGAAATTACTTGGGACACGGGATAATTCGCGGACAATAAAGCCGTCCACCCATGGCTTTGATGACTCCTGGTCATCATAACAAATTCCGTAATTCCCAATGAGGGGATAAGTCATACATACTGCCTGTCCTGCATAGGAAGGGTCGGTCATTACTTCCAGATAACCGGTCATGGAAGTATTAAAGACGATTTCGCTGATAACGTCTCTCGTTGAACCAATGCTTGTACCTTTGAACACATGGCCATCTTCTAATATCAGAAATGCTTTCATACAATCTCCCTTTCTTATCTTTATATTGTGTCTATCACTTATTTTTTCCTAAATCTTCAAGATTGTATCACAGCAAAGTGCTTTTTTCAACCTTATAAGGTACTAAAAATAATTAAGTTGATATTAAAAACTTTTTTGTAATTTCAGGCAGATCCAATCACATGCATTCACTGCTTTCTCACATCCAAATACCTCTATAAAATTTAAATCATCCTCTTCTCTGTGCAACTCTACACCGGATAACTGCTCCGCAGTTTATCAGAAGAAGCTTACACTTCTACGTAACAAATTGTGTGTTTTGATGATACTGTAAAAAAAATTAAAAAAATTTCAAAAAAGCTATTGACTTTTATCCATACATCGGTTATTATAAATGAGCAGTCGCGAGAGAGCGATTGATAAATAAGAAATGCAGAAGTGGCGGAATTGGCAGACGCGCAGGCTTCAGGTGCCTGTGGTAGCAATATCGTGTGGGTTCAAGTCCCATCTTCTGCATTATTTTTTTACTCAAAAAAGGAAACTGATACAGTTTCCTTTTTTTCTGTTCTTATGACACAAAAGACATCAGATAACGGTAAATCTTCCATGTGGTTTCATTATCGTAATGAGTTCCGTCTGTTGTCTTATATCCCTGCTTTTTCAGATAAGAATAAAGATCTGCATATTTCGCACCGGCAACTTCTTTTTTCATTCTGGCATTGAAATCTTCGATTTCCTCATTTGTTACATAAGGATCTTTGGTTACCTGTCCCACTGCCACAATATAGGCATCCGCTCCCTGCGCTTTCCATTTTGGAATCTCCTCATTCAGCAGACTGATATAATTTGAAATATTGTATACATCATTAACACCAAGCCAGACAAAAATATCTTCATTTCCTTTCATCTGCTCCTGCAAGGTCTTCAGGGCAGTATCTCTAAGCCATTTATACCCCATTCCAACCTCACATATCCATGTGATGTTATCGTTCTCCACAACATCTTTCATCATATCTGTTCTGGAATCTCCGATCATAATAGTCTTTCGCATTACCGCCTCTGCCGGATCACTCAGTTCAGAATATACAACATTTCCCTGATTTCGTACATATGCCCGTATTCTGTAATAATAAGTCTTTCCTGAAACAGCACCTGTATCTGCATAACTGAATGTTGTATTGCCGGAAACTATATTGATTCTTTTATATCCTCTGTCCTCGGATTCTGACCGGAATATCTGATATCCTTCTGCAGTTTTGATTTTTTTCCATTTGATCAGGGTTCCGCTTTCTTCTCTCACTCTTATCCGGGTGATCACAGGTTTTCCGGGAGCTGTTTTTATCTCCAGTGCTTTCGATGATGGGCTGTACAGAGTTTTGTTTCCCTGTTTCAGATAAGAACGTATCTTATAAGTGTAGAGCTTATCTTCAGAACCTGTCAGTGTAAAACTGGTAATGTTCCTGTTCTTGATCCTTTCCACGCATTTGTATTTTCCGTAGGCTTTATAATACAGAAAAATCTGATAGCCGGAGGCCTTCTTTACTTTATTCCAGTTCAGAGTCACTCTGTTTCCGGCTGCTGTTCCGGACAATACCGGTGTTTCCGGTTTTGCAGATGCTGCGGATGCCGATACTGTTCCAAACAGCATTACCGCTATCAACCAAAATAAAAAGAAACTCTTTCTGATATATTTCACATGACATTCCTCCCATCTATAACAATTCATCTATAGCAATACCGGACTGTCCACAGTATTTTACGGAATTGCCATAATCAAAGAGCCGGCTCTGTAAAAGATATCTGCTCTCACATCGCCGGCTTGATTTTATACTGTTCTCAATTATTTTTGTATTATTTGACTTTCACGCTCTTCACTGCGCTGTAACCTGTATATACCTTTGCAGATCCTACCATCTTATATGCGCGTGCTCTGAAATAATAAGTTTTACCACTTGTCAGTTTTGTCTTATTTGCGGTCAGCTTTGTAGTTCCTTTTACAACCGTACCCTTCTGGGATTTCTTGGATGATCCACAGTAAACATCATATCCGTCTGCACCTGCAACAGCCTTCCAGCTTACGGTTGCCACACCTTTTTTGGTGGACTTCACAGAGATTGCCGGCTTTGTACCTGTTGCTGTAGCTTTCACTTCTGCGGAATTTGACCAGGATCTGAGGTTCTTATTGGCATCTTTTACCTGTACAGTTGCTGTAACTCTGTATGTGTAGACTGTTCCTGTAGAAATCACATTATCTGTGTAATCTTCTCCGAACTCTGCGTCAGCCAGATCACCATTATCCCATGTTTTAACAGTTTCATATGCACCGTTGCCTGTTTTCTTCTCCAGTTTGTAAGAAGCATCATCTGTACTGGAACCAACGTTTACCACGATCTGATCCCATGTTGCAGATGTGATGGATGCAGTTGCCTTCAGCATTTTGACCTTGGATGAAACCTTTGCATCACAGCTGAACTGCTGAGGTACGGCAATCCATTCCGGTGTAAAGTCAATAGAAGGTGTCTTACTCAGTGAGTTTCCGTCAAGGTATAAGGAAACTACCTGAGATCCTTCCTTGCTGTTTTCCAGTTTCAGATTTGTGATCTTATTGTTTCTAAGATCAAGGATTCCCTGAAATCCGGCACAGTTAAATGAAGTGATGGCATTATTGGAGGCATTGACTTCTGAAAGACTCTTTACATAATCAGTATCTCCGATGTTCAGTCCTGCATTTGCCTGTGTGGTAAATTTATTGGAGCTTGCATCTACGAAATCCAGATTCTTCAGATATTTCTTGGAAGGCATTACTACCTTTGTCAGTTTATTGCTTCCATACTTCACTACACGAAGATTTGTGCATTTGCTGAGATCCAGAGTTCCTGCAAGACTGTTATTACTCAGATTCAGATATGCAACTTTTGTATTCTTTGTAATATTTACAGAAGTAAGTTTGTTATTTGCCGCAAACAGATCTGTCGCATAGGTAAAACGTTCAATACCTTTCAGGTTGGAAATTCCAAGTCCTGAAACATCAATCGTCTTGGCTGCTTTGATCTCTGCCGCTGAAAGTTTCTTATCCTTGTCTGTATCAATATTGTCTAAAACATACTGGCGGAACTTTGCATCCGGGAAGTTCGCTGAACTGACTGCTACTGCTGATGATGCTTCAGCAGCATCGGACTGAAATTCAGATCCGTCCTCTACCTCCGGAGCTTCCTCTTCTGCTGAGCCAACAGACTGTTCTTCTACTGTTGATGTATCATCACTAAAATCAGCAGCCTGAACGCTGATACCAGAAGTCATCATAGCTGCACTGATCATTCCTGCGACTAATAACTGATTTAATTTTCTGTTTTTCATCTTTCCCTCTCCTGTTCGTAATTTTCATACCTTTTGATACGATATAAAATTATCATATTCCATATCAGTTTGCAACATATTTTTAATTATACTGTAATTATCTGGTAAATCTGTAAAAATAATTTACCCTGCAGTTACTTACTTCTCTTCCATTGTTTCTTTTTCCACTGGTGTTTCTTCCACCGGCTGTTCCTGTGCTGGTTCTGTTTCTGCTGTTTTCTCTGTCTCTGGTTCTTCCGGCTGTAATTCTTCTGCCGGTGTTTCTTCCGGCTCATTACTCCCATCTTCATCTTCATCTGAAGACACAATGTCATTTTCCACATTCTTCGCCGGTTCCGGAGTCGGGCATGACGTTCCGCAATACGGACAGAAACTTACATTAATATCTACCTCCCGCTCGCAGGACGGGCAGATTTTCTCTCCTTTCAGGTTCGCAGCATTATCCTTATACTCCCTGATTTTCAGATAATGCTGATCAATCTCCTGACATAAAGCACTTAACTCACTATCAATTCCATCACCCTGAGAATGTCGTCTGTAAACAATATCACCGATATCAACTTTGATTTTCTCAATAATGCGCTCTTCTCCTGTGATTTTACTTCTTATCTTCTGTGCCTCGATCGTCTGCTCTGCGCGGGCACCTAATTCTCTTGTTGTCTTTCCCAGTTCCTTCGTTGTTTTTGAAAATGTCTTAACTAATCCATCAAAAAAATCTGTTCCCATAATATTTACTCCCTTCCATTATTGTCCTCATAATGCAAGAACAAAACTATTTTAATTAATGACTACCCTCCAGCAGGATCGGCTCCTGTCCGCGAAGAAGGATCTTCGGACCACCGTTTCCTTCTATGTATTCTCTTGTGATCACAACCTCTCCTATGCTGTCATCTTTCGGAATCTCATACATGATATCCAGCATATACTCTTCCAGTATCGCGCGAAGTGCCCTGGCACCTGTATCTCTCTCCAGTGCTTTCGCAGCAATTGCATGAAGCGCCCCGTCTTCAAATTCCAGTTTCACTTCATCCAGTGCAAGAAGTTTCTGATACTGTTTAAGAATCGCATTCTTCGGCTCCTGCAGGATCTTCACAAGCATATCCTCATTCAATCCGTCCAGAGTAAAGATGATCGGAAGTCGTCCGATAAATTCCGGAATCATTCCAAAACTGCGGATATCCTCCACTGTTACTTTCTGAAGCAGATGAGGATCATTATCATATTTATCCTTCAGGTCTGCATAAAAACCGATAGATGCCTGCTTGTTCAGCCTTTCTTTAATGATATTCTCCAGATCAGGAAAAGCACCGCCACAGATAAACAGAATATTACGTGTATTAACAGTTACAAGCGGTACCATTGCGTTTTTGCTGTTTGCACCTACAGGAACTTCCACCTCACTTCCCTCAAGAAGCTTCAGCATTCCCTGCTGCACTGCCTCACCACTGACATCTCTCTGGTTGGTGTTCTTCTTCTTGGCAATCTTATCAATCTCATCAATGAAAATAATACCATGCTCGGCACGCTCCACATCATTATCTGCCGCCGCCAGAAGTTTGGAAACAACGCTCTCTATATCATCGCCAATATAACCGGCTTCTGTAAGAGAAGTGGCATCTGCAATTGCAAGCGGCACATCCAGAAGTTTCGCCAGGGTTTTAACCAGATAGGTTTTACCGCATCCGGTTGGTCCGATCATCAGCATATTAGATTTCTCAATTTCAATCTCATCCATTGTATCTGTTGCCACACGTTTATAGTGATTGTAAACCGCTACAGACATTACTTTCTTGGCTTTCTCCTGACCGATCACATACTGGTCAAGGGTTTCTTTGATCTTATGGGGAGCAGGAATATTTTTCAGATCCAGAACCGGTTTTTCCTGTTTCTTTTTCTTTTTTTCTTTCTTTGGCTGCTGCACCGGATTCTGGAAGCTGCCCAGATCGATCATGCTCACATTCGGCATATTCAACAGGTCAGAATAATTGAACTTACCCTCATTAAACTGCTGATTCATAGAATTAAAGCTCTTCTGCATACAATCCGTGCAGACATGTATGTTATTGGGAAGTTCGATCATCGGACCGGCCTTGCTCTCAGGTCTGCGGCAGAGAAAACAGAATTTTTCGGATTTGTTTCTCTTTTTCTCTGTATCTTCGCTGCTGTCTATTATTTCATCATCATTATAGTTCTCGCTCATAATGACTCCTTTCTATATCCTCTTATTCGTAACAGTACAGTGCTCCTGCAGGATAGCAGGCTGCTGGATCATTACGCTTATTTAACTGAATTATATCATACAATTCCCTTATAACAAAATGAAAGTTTTATAAACACAAAAAGAATCCTGCCTGGGTTACTGTTCACTGATAATATTATAAAAGACACCGCCGCATGGGCGATGTCTTTTGTTTTATTCATTGTCCGGTCTGGTGCCGAGAGTCAGCTCTATAGTATTTTCTTCATATTCCCCATTAGTGGCTCTTGCAATAACTGCCTCAATCTTCTCTCCCGATTTATAATACTGCAGTTTATCCAGCAGATCATCACCATCACTGACTTTCTGTCCGTCGAATTTTACGATGATGTCGCCTTTACAGATACCTGCCTCCTGTGCCGGAGAATCATCCTCCACACTTCTTACAAAAGCACCTGTGGGCATATTATACATCTCAATTGCCTCTGTGGTCAGATTTGCAAGACTTACTCCCAGATATCCTTTTTTGCTGCTGTCTACTTTCTCCCTGGTCTCACGATTCATCAGTTCTTCCAGAATAGGCTTTGCCTTGGAAATAGGAATGGCATATCCCATACCTTCTACAGCACTGTCTGCGTATTTTGCAGAATTGATGCCGATCAGCTCGCCTTTCATATTCAAAAGTGCACCACCACTGTTACCCGGATTGATCGCCGCATCCGTCTGGATCAGCCCTGTACTGTTCGTTCCGTCATCTGTAGAAATCGTCCGGTTCAATGCACTTATCCAGCCTGATGTTACAGACTGACCATATCCAAGCGCATTACCGATTGCAACCACCTGCTGCCCTACTGCCAGATCATCCGAACTTCCTATCTGAGCAATCTTAATCTGATTTAAAGTGTCCTCAGGGATATCCGATTTCTTCACCGCAACTACTGCCAGATCATTATCAGCATCTGTACCCTTAATCTTGGCACTGACCGCATCCTCTACATTCAGATCTCCATTATCTCCCGCATTCACAGTCTCTGTCTCTGCATTTGCCACATCATCCCCGATAAAGCAGACACTCAGAGTTGTAGCTCCATCCACCACGTGATTATTCGTTGCGATCAGAAGCTCATCATCATTATCTCCAACGATAATCCCTGAACCTGTTGACGCACTCTTATATTGGCGGGAACTATATCCGAAAAAGCTTGGTATTTCCTGAACACTGACCGTAGTGATCGCAACTACAGAAGGCATGGAAGCCTGAGCCACTGCTGCTACTGTTCCATTCTCAGAGTCAGACAGCACCTTATCGGCAGTGCTGTCATCTGATGCCGTTTCCTGAAGATCCACACTGTCTGTAGTTTTAATCTGCACCGAAGACTTACCTGTATTCAGGAATCTGTCTGCTGCAAAATTTGCCGCCTGAAATACAACTGCCGCCACCAGGCCAAAGATCACAGCCAATGCGATTGTCGCCCCTGCTTTTTTCTGAAAAGAATTCTGATTTCTTCTGTGTCCAGAGGGACCGGATGGTTTCAAAACAGTTCCCTGTTCTTCATGGAACTGATAATGTTCATATCTGGGCTGCTGACCGGAATCATCTGTTTTTTCACCCAGGTTTCTTTCATCATTCATGTAATCTGCTCCCTTCTGTTCCTGTATTACTGTTTATCGGAACACTCCCCGAAATAAACAATGATCTGTAACTGTTTTATTTCTGCACAGTTACAGCAATTCTTCTCCTGAACTCTGGAATCAGTATATCAATTAATTGTGTTCAAAATGTGACAATTATCGTAAATTGGCGTGTCTTAAGGTTATCCTCTTACCTTTATTTTCTGTTCCAGTAATATGGACTCATGGTACATGCAAGAACAACTTTCCGGGGAAGTTTTCTGTATCTTTTCCCCAGGAAATATCCTGCATATTTCATTCCGCTCTGCCAGATCAGCTGAGGAATCAGCCAGAAGTGTCCCGTTCTTATCAGATAGCCCAGGCTTCTTTTTACCAGACGGATTCCCTCTCCCTCAGAAGGTACTCCTTCAAAAATTTCCGGATGCTCTGCCTGGGATACTCCCAGATCGAAGTTTCTGTGAAACTGCTGCCTTCCGGAATAATTATGGGAATGATACACTCTCGCATCTGCTGCATAGACAACTGAATAGCCTTTCTGAATCATTGTTCCGGCACAGATCATATCTTCATTGAAAATCGCCCGCTCTGTAAAACCGCCTGTTTTCAGATAAATCCCTTTATCATAGGCCGCACACACATTAGAACAGAAATAGGTCTTGATCCCGTACTTATCAATATCAGCCAGCGACTTTACCGAGGACTGCTCCGGATAATTAAAAGAACGGGTATAACGTTCCAGAAAGCGACAGTCTGCCCTGGGTAATTGTCTTGCATAGGCTGCTCCTGCACCCGGATTTTCACTGACAGCACAGACAAGATTTCCAATTACTTTTCTGTCAGCAGGGAGAGCATCCTGTGTCATAAAGATCATAATATCTGCATTCGAAAGTTCTGCTGCCCTTCTTCTGGTTCCGCCATGATCAAAATCCTTCTGTTCCAGGTGATGAACCTCAAGGATCGGACATTTCTCCCATTCTCTGTTCCAGTACTGCTCTCCCGTATTCATAACCAGAATCCTGCGGGGACGGTATTCCTGTTCTTCCAGCCTGTGCAGCAGTTCTCCAAATTCTCTGCCGGGACGATAGGCAGGAATGATTACATCAACTGTCGCAGTGTCATTATATTTTTCCTTATGCGTCATCCTCAACACTCCTTATCTGAAAAGAGGACCATCCTTTCCAACAGATGGTCCTCTTTTCTATTATTTATATTTTTATAGCAGTTCCCTGTTACTGTTCTTCAGAACTTGCTCCGGAATCTGCTGCTGAATCATCGCTGAATCCATCGTCGCCGCCGGTCTCATCGCCACCGGTGTCATCGCCGCCGTCGTAGTCTCCACCACCAGTGTCACTGCCGGTGTCATCGCCGCCATTATCATAACTGCCGTCATCACCACTGTTATCATAATCGCCACCGCCGCCATTATCTCCGCCGCCATTATCATAACCGCCATCATAACCACCGTTATCATAATCATTGTCATAATCATAATCGCCGCTGTTATCCGTACTGCCGGAGGTATTATCGCCGGACCATACAAAAGTGTCATTTGCATTTGTGGTATCAGTGTCCTGTGTCGTAGTCTTGGCTGCATCATCCAGCTTACCTTCTCCGCCGACGATCTCAAGTATCTTATTACTGCGGGCCACTACCTCAGAAGACGGAGTATAATCCTGATCATCATACAGGAACTTGTGAAGTTCAACTACATTGTTCTCAAGATCAGTAGGAACAATAATACTTCCCTTGATATTGGAGAATTTAAACTTCTGCGGGAATCCCGTACTGTCTGTAAATTTATATCCGATCAGAGTCGGAATAAGTCCCAGAATATCCTGTTTTGAAAGAGATGTTGTAACCATCGGGAATACATCATCCATAATCTTAAAGATAGAAGAAAGACCTGCTATCTTCGCCTTATCAAAGAGCATTCCAAGTACTCGTCTCTGACGCTCTGTACGTCCCATATCCAGACTTGCAGTATAACGGATACGGCAATAGGATGTCGCCTGTACGCCGTTCAGATGATAAGTTCCTACAATTGCTTCCTGATCTTCCGGCTTTGGCTCCGGTTTCTCGATTGGAGTGTAATCTTTCCCTGTCAGCTTGGATGTTTCCACGCAATAGTTATTCATATGTTCAATTTCCGCATAAGATAACGGAATATCAAGACCGCCAAGATCATCTATCACTTCTACAAGTGCGGAAAAATCAGCCGTCGCATAATCGGAAATATCCAGATCCAGGTTTGTATTTAACATGGTGATCGCCTGTTCCGGACCACCCAGCGCATAGGCTGCATTTGCCTTCGTATAGGTATCATCTCCAACATTGAGAAGTGTATCTCTGTACACGGAAACCATACGCACTTCTTTTGTATCGTTGTTTACACTCACAATGATCATGGTATCGCTGTTCTGGTTACCGGAAAACTTCATATTTGCACTTCGGGAATCAATTCCGAACAAAGCATAGGTCGTATAACCGGTCAGATGTGAATCTTCGGAATTAATTGCGTCCTGTACTTCTTCATTGACCTGAATCTTCTCAGTATCAAGTTTCTGTGTATTTGTCTTGTCCATTCGGGACATAAGCTGTCCATATACATACAGACCTCCGATAAACACAAGAAGCACTATGATTTCTACTGCAAAAAGTATCTTTTTGGTTTTGGATCTCTTTTTTGGTCTTGCCATCTTTTCTCCCCTTACTTTTTAGTATGCGTTTTTGTTTACAAATCCTTTAAAGATTGTAAGAAACAGTATCTTTATATCAAAACCGATCGACCAGTTCTCTATATAGTAAAGGTCACAGTCGATTCGTTTTTTGATTGATGTATCACCACGGTAGCCATTCACCTGCGCCCATCCGGTCAGTCCCGGGCGGACCTGATGTTTGACCATGTATCTTGGAATCTCTTCCCGGAATTTTTCGACAAAGAAAGGCCTCTCGGGACGTGGTCCCACCAGACTCATATCGCCCCGCAGAATGTTAAAAAGCTGAGGAAGCTCATCTATACTTGTCCGGCGCATAAATTTACCTATTCCTGTTACACGCGGATCGTTTTTGACTGTCCACGCCTTCTTTTCTTCGGCTTCCGGCTGTACTTCCATGGAGCGGAACTTATACATCCAGAAAGTTTTATTATGAAGTCCTACCCGCTCCTGCCTGTATATCAGAGGTCCCGGAGAAGTCAGTTTGATCAGAATGCACATCACAAGCATAACCGGTGACGAAACGATGATTGCCATGATCGAGCCTACGATATCCATTGCACGTTTCACCATAGAATTAAAGGTATTACTCAGCGGAACATAACGGATATTGATTACCGGAAGCCCCAGAATATCTTCAGTATATGGTTTTGTCGGAATAATTTTATTGTAATCCGGAATAAACTTCGTATGAACGCCTGATTTCTCACACATTGCAACGATTTCTTCCAGACGGTAATATTCACTCAGTCCAAGCGTGATTGCAATCTCATCCAGACGATTCGCCGGTAAGATCACTGACAGATTCGCAATACGGCCGATGACTTTGATTCCATTATAGATTGTTCCTGCCGGAACATTGTCATCCAGAATACCTCTTACAACATATCCCCATTGCGGATTCTGCTGTATCCTGTCGATATATTCTTCAGCCGCGCGGCTGTACCCCACCAGTATCATCTGTTTCTGGTTCAGTCCTTTACGTCGCATATTGCGCAGTATCGAAAAAATGAACAGACGTACACTCCATTCTGCGAAAATATTGATCACGCAGAAAATATAAACGGTCAGTCTGGAGAAGTCCGACTCACCCATCATATAAAGACTAAATACGACTAACAGAAGTCCAAGTACATTTGCCTTGATGATATTTGCAAGAACAAGCCTGCGTCCCTGCATATGCAGTGGCTCATACAGAGTGAACGCCTGATACAGCAATAAATAGCCCGGAATGATAAATACCAGGGCAAACATATACTGTTCAAAAGCAAGTGCACGGACTGCGGAATAAGCAAAAGGACCGATGAAACGAATCATCCACGCAAGTACATAACATACCGCAATGACGATTGCATCAATCAACATCTGCAGCCGGGTGAAGTTCTTCTGATTGTCCTGAATCACTCTCTCCCACCTCAATCCAATTCTTTGTTTTTCACATTTCTGTCCGAAAAATTTTCCCGGACAGCCACGTTTATCTTATACTAGTTACTCTCTAAAATCAACAATATCTTCTGTATATTGTATTAAAATTCCATAAAGTCCTGTAATATCAGCATTATGCCCGAAATCTGCGTACGATATTAATCCACAGTTCCAGCTGAATCTTGCAGTAATTTGGCAGATGTTTCATGCGAAACGGAACTTTTTTATTTTTCATGCTGATTGAAAATCCGTTTTTGATGCCTGCCGCATATTCTTTTCCCATTCCTTTTAGTGCAAAGAACAGAAACTTGATCAGAAAACCCGCTGCCAGAAACGGCAGATTCAGGATGATCTGAAGGAGAGGCATATTTTTATAGATCAGATAAATATTATTTCTTGATGAATATCTTGTTTTGAACTGATTATACCTGGAACCGCTGGTGCCGCTGCCTACAT
>ERZ857785.3080-NODE-3080-length-13112-cov-2.810753_pt1 | contig 13112 bp, 14 predicted proteins | sample MGYA00519763_ERZ857785 | MGnify/ENA primary metagenome ERZ857785 (study PRJEB31778, sample SAMEA3449365) | human gut metagenome | biome: human gut; feature: human-associated habitat; material: faeces | place: United Kingdom | collected 2010/2012 ... | reverse complement strand
AAAACGTATTCCCTGTTTCTGTGCATTAACCTGCAGAGACTCTGCACAATCCTTAACAAACTCATACAAATCAAAATTCTCATACTGCCTTGGCATTTCGCTGTGGTCTAATTCTGAAAGCCTTATAATATCATTAATCAATGATAATAATCTTTCTGAATTACGCTTAATCTCATGTGCAAAATGTATTCCCTGTTCATGGTTTACCATCTCATTCTCAATAAGCTCGGCATAGCCTGATATTGCGGTAAGAGGAGTCTTTAGTTCATGTGATACATTTGCAAAGAAATCCATCCTGCTTCGCTCTATTCCGTCACGTATACGTTCATTTTCAGCAAGCTTGTCAGACAGAATATCTATAGTATCTTCAAGTTCTCCAAGTTCTCCCCTCGCTCCTATACCGGTCTGTATGGAATATTCCCCTTTTGCAAGACGGTTCGCAGTCTCTCTGATTTTTGTTATCGGATATGATATCTGTCTCGCAAAAAACAGCGCTATAAAAAATGATACAACCCATGCAATAAACAGACTCATTATAATAATGCTTTTGCATCTGTTAATAACATCAACACGGCTTTTTGCTATTCCGTTCAAAAGGACGACGCCTATTACACGTCCTCCCCCATCACGCACAGGCGCAGCAGCATATATCAGGTCTGTCTCATATATTTCATCATAACTTTGATTTGCAACAGCCTCATTATTTTCATATATATATTTAACAGTCTTTTTCATGCCTTTTGAAAGCTGCTTATATTTTACTGAAACATTAGTATATCTTTTCTTGAGTCGGTTGTCTGACTTGTAATTTGGCAGAATCCACACATCAACCATCTGGCTCTCAAGCATTGACGTAACTGCATCCATATAATTAACAAATTCTGACGGCTCATCATTTATCGCATAATCTTCTACGTTATAAGCAATCTCCTCCGACTCGGTAATGAGCTGCTTTTCATAATCTCTTATTACGCTTTCGGAATATATCTCCATAAAAACTACGCCTACAAGCACGAGCAGTACAGAAAATACTACACCGAATATAACCAGCATTCTGAAATATATGGTATTGTAAAAACGGATGCCCTTTTTCAATTCTTTTCCTGCTCCTCTATTTCAAACTTATAACCTAAGCCCCATATAGTCTTAATCCGCCATTCAGGATGCGGAACTTTATCAAGCTTTGCACGAAGCCTTTTAATATGCGAATCCACAGTACGGCTGTCTCCGAAATAATCAATTCCCCACAGGCTGTCAAGAAGATTATCTCTTGTAAAAACTTTATTAGGATTACCTGCAAGAACCCACATAGTCTCTATCTCTTTTTTTGTAAGCGGTATGTTCGTTCCTGAAATATGAAGCGTATATTCTTCAATATTAATCGTTACGGTGCTTACACTGAGAACCCCCTTGGATTCTTCTGTATCCTGCCTGCTCATTCTTCTTAATATTGCGCGTATTCTTGCCATTACCTCACTTGGACTAAATGGTTTGACAATGTAATCATCCGCGCCTATATCAAGACCCATAATACGTTCAAAATCTTCTCCCCTTGCCGTAATTATTATTACCGGAACATCCGATTTTTCCCTTATCTCACGGCACACCTGATATCCGTCCTTCTTCGGCATCATTACATCCAAAAGCACAAGAACAGGATTATATCTGTTAAACATCTGTATCGCTTCTGCACCGTCTTTTGCAATAAGCGGTTCAAATCCTTCATTTACTACATAAGTTGATAGAATATCAGTGATATCCTGATTATCATCTGCAATTAATATATACTGCATACCGTCCTCCTTTAATAAGTACAGTTTATGGTAACATTATACAACATATCTTTATAAATTAAAATGCCGTAAATTTATGTCAATAAAATCGAAAAACTATGACATTATTCTGACAAACAATACCTATATTTTATTATTAACACTTATTAAGGAGAATAATATATGAACTGCAAACGTATTATATCATTTTTTCTTATAATGTCACTGTGCATGGTATTTTATAATACGGCAGACGCAGCCGTATCAAGAACTCCGCGCCTTAGCGTAAAAACTCTTTACATTGCGAAGGACAGCGCATATAAGCTGCATATATATAACACAAAGCCTGATTATACAACAGAATTTACTTCAAGCGACTCGGATATTGTCGTTATTAAAAAGAGCAGGTATAAAAACTGCCGGCTTAAGGCAAAGGCAATCGGAACAGCAACTGTTACTGCTGAAGTTTCCGATTCGGAAGGCAACGAGGTTGTTACTCTGAAATGTAAAGTCACCGTATCACCAACTGCTTTAAGCGTTAAATTTACTAAACGAAAAGTAAAACTAAGCGAAGGACGCTCTCGTATTGTTAAGGCAGTTGTAAAACCTAATATATCTTATGAGCAGCCCAAATATACTTCTGATGATACAGACATTGCAACAATAAGCAGCACTGGCGTTGTAACTGCAATATCAGAAGGCCAGACTACCATTCGCGCAACTATTGCTAATGGCAGTGAAGCTACATGCATTATAGTGGTTAACGGCAAAAAACCTCAGGATAAGACCGAAAAGACGCCGGATGTTCCTTCTTTCAGCCCGTCACCGACAGACAGCTCAGATTCGTCAGGAGACAAACCTCAGAAACCGGTGTCAAAAGTTACCGCCAAACCATTTAAAGCATATAGTACTGATTACAGTACCGATAATGCGGAGGAGTTATGAAAAAACGTCATAACTAAAAAGAGGATTTCTGATACACATATGTGTGTTGGAAATCCTCTTTTGGTTTAGGCAGGTTTGGCTACTTACAGCGCCGCACGACTGCCACCGCTTCGCTAAAAAGTCACTATTCGCAGTTCCTGCACCGTTAATTCGCATAAGCAGCCTTTCGGCTGTCGCTGTGAAGCAGCGTCGCACGGCGTCACTGCTTCGCAGCTTTATCTTATGCTCATTAATGGGCAGTTCCTGCTTCCAGCCAAGCAAAAACATCCGGGCGGATTTTTAAGCAAGCTTAAAATCTGCCCGGATGTTTTTGCTTGGCTGCGAATAGTAACTTTTTAGCGAAACTTGCGACGGTTTTTGCTTGAATTGGAGGCATATGGTTATTAAACTTAAATCAGTTACATTTATATAATACGAGGTGATTTCGGATGCTTAAAGTATACATATGCCCTATTTGCGGCTCTTACCGTTTTGTGACGAGTTACAACTATACCTGCTACAAATGCGGTTGCAATATGTCGCTCGCCGATATAGAATATAAGAATTATATAGAACTTTCTTCTGATGAAAGACAAGCTATTACTAAGAAATATGCAGGTGAACATTATGAATAAAACATATGAAATAGAAAAAAAATATCTTGTTAAAAAACTTCCCGAGGCACTATATTCATATCCTCACTATGAAATTGAACAGGGCTATCTCTGTACAAATCCGGTTGTACGTGTACGGAAAACAGACACGGATTATATACTTACATACAAATCTACCGGAATGATGATGCGCGAAGAATATGAACACCCGCTTACGTGTGAAGGTTATAGCCATATGATTAAAAAAGCTGACGGAACTGTAATTTCAAAAACACGTTACCTTATCAAGGGAAATGACAGACATACAATCGAACTGGATATATTCCATAAAGACCTTGACGGAATTGTTCTTGCAGAAGTAGAGTTTTCTTCCCTTAATGATGCGCAGGAATATATTCCGCCGGAGTGGTTCGGCGAAGAAGTTACAGACAACATCTGCTTCCACAACAGCAGAATAAGCCGCATGAAAGCAGATGAACGCCTTGCTTTTGTCGCTAAATATGCTATTAATTAACAAATACTGCAAACGGTGATGCAGGAAGCCCCTCCCCATTATATAAAGGCGGTTTGCATGGGTCATTAAACCATGCGTACCGCACTGCATCAATATGCGGCGAATCCATATGATATAATACTTTTATTGTATTTTCAGAAACTACTTCACAACCTGAAGCCTTAAACCATTCAATATTATCACTATATATATCGTCTGCTTTACTTCCATCTTTTATAATGCCTAATTCAAAATAATCAAAATTATCATTAACTGCCATAAGACCCTGGCTGCAATGTGAAAATGTAAGACTAACCTCCGATTTTTCCTCATCACACATCGCACTGATAATCTCAGGACCGCTGTATTCATTATCTTTCCCATATATCATTGAAAGCGCTGCAAGCGCAAGTCTTTTTCCGACAGCTTCTTTATTCTGAGGATGCAAATCATTGCTTTCTCCGATGTCAATAGCAACTGCCATTGCCGTATTATTAATCTTAGTTACCCGCCTCTGCTGTTCCCTTATCTCAGCCCAGTTATCGCTCATAGCACGGGCAGCAGGATCATTAAACTGCGGAAGCTGCACAAAGAAAAACGGCAAATCATTTCCAAACCACCTACGCCAGCATTTAATCAAATCAGTCATCAGATTTTCATATCTAAATGGTTCACCCGCATTAGATTCAGCCTGATACCAGAGTCCTCCTTTAAAACTGTATTTTAATAACGGATGCATCATTCCGTTATACAAAGCTGTAGGCTTATATTGGAAAAATGTCATTAAAGGAAGTACCCTCATACAAGCCCCTGTGATATATTTCCACTCACCGGATACATCAAATTCCCAGCGTCCGCATTCAGGTTCCGCGTCCTGAGGATTACCTGCATTTCCCTTATATGAACCTTCAAAAATATATGCATTTCCCTGAAGACAATATTTTTTACCACAGATAAACCCACCTGTCCCCCTATTAATAATAAGACGTATCGTAAGTACGTTTCTCCCATGCTTCAATATACCGTCGTTAAGAGGATACCTTCTTGGAGGATAGCAGTAATCCACGCTGCCAACCTGTATACCGTTAAGATACACCTTATCGCCGTCTACCATAGCTCCCAGTCTTAACATTACACCATGAAGATTATAATTTTCAGGAATATAAAACTCTTTTCTAAACCATACTGAACCATGAAAATCCTCAAGTTCAGTATTATAAAACATTCCCGGAATATTAACTGCCTTCCAATCCGAATCATCAAAATCTGCTTCGGCATACACTGCTTTACCTTCAATAATTCCAGGGTCAGTTTCATCAAGCTTTGTATACCAGTCAGAAAGGTCATTTGCATCGTATTCCTTTATGCCCTCAACAAAGCTATCATCTTTAAGCTTCTCAAGCTCTTCATCATATATTTTATACTGCTTTATGACGTCCTCCGGAAGATGCGCCTCAATAGGCGTGCCTCCTATGGCATTATTTACAAGTCCAATCGGAATATGTTCACTTATATGTACATTCTCGGCGAAATTAAATCCTGTAGCGCTCATTTTTAATATATCATCCTGATTAGACGCCTTAAGCCACATACCTCCCCTGAACTGTCTTTCAGTCCTTCCAAAACATATCTGCTCAGGAACACGAAACTCTCTTATCTCTGGATAATTAATTTCAGAAAGCCTTGGACCTATAAGGTCAATAGTCCTCTCAACAGGGAGCTCCATATTAGACTGTCCGCTTATTATATACACATCTCCAATAAGAATATCGTTTATCGTAAGCGTGTCTTCTCCTGAGCATATTTTCATGGAAAAGGGCCCGCCTGCCTCATTAGTTCTGATGTTAAATACAAACTCACCCTCATTATCGGCAGCAGCCGTATACTCTTTGCCGCAAAACTCCATATTTAAAAACGTTCCCTCATCTGCAAATCCCCAGATTTTCACATCGCTTTCCCTTTGAAGCACCATCTTATCCTGAAAACATGCAAACATTTCAAACTTCGCCATTACATATTCTCCCTTCGTTTACTTTAAAGATATTATAATACTTTCAAAAATTATAACACCGTTATTTATAAATAGCCATATATTTCATAGCATTAAAAGCTTTCCTATATAAAAATATCCCACAGACTGTCTTTTCCTTTTCAGACAAATCTCTGTGGGATATTTTATAAATATATGAATCCTTAAAAACCGCTAATACTTACAAAATTTGTACGGCAATTTATTTCTCAACCTGATAGAACGTTATATCTTTAATCTTTATTGTAGTTTCATCACCAAAATTAAAAATCTTAAATGCTTTAAGATATCCGCCTGTAAATGTATCAGTACCGTCATCACCGTAAGTAATCTTTACATCTTTACCATAATCATACTGATTAAGCTTAATTTCAGCATGCCATCCTGCTGCGTCCTGTCCGGCGCCATCACCTTCCATAGAAGCATCGGCAAGATATAGGTTAACATCTCCGCCCTCTAATTCATATGTAATCTCAACATAAGAATACTTTTCAATATTCTCTTTAATAGGATTTTTTACTATAAAGCCATTCAAATTACCCATTGTAGAATCAAGAGTCTTAGTCTCAGCATTATAGGAAACTACTCCACCGTTTTCTCCTACTGCAAGTCCTGCTGCTGAAAGGTCAACCTTATATGGGTTAGTAAGCTTTGGAGCCGGTGTAGGCGTTGCTGTCGGACCTGCTGTCGGTCTTGGTGTTCTGGTCGGCTTTGGCGTTGCCTCTTTAGTAGGCTGTGGTACATCAGTTGCCTGCGCAGGTGTATTTGTAGCAGACGGTGTAACCGATGTGCCCGGTTTAGCTGAAGCTGCCGGTGTTGTAGCAGATGGCGCTGTTGTTGTTGGTTTCTGTACCTCCGATGCTTTTACAGTTACAGTACATTTAAGGTTAGTCTTCTTCTTTCCTATCTTATATACAGCTTTAACTACAGTTTTTCCTTCTGCAATACCCTGAACTGTTGCTGAAGCCTTCTTACCTTTAGAAGTCTTTTTTACAATCTTTACAATCTTGCTGTCAGTTGACTTCCATGTAACCTTTGCAGTCTTTTTTGAATTCTTTACTTTAATAACTTTAGTTTCACCAACATTAATTGATAACTTCTTTTTACTAAGAGCAGCTTTCTTTGCTGAACTGGTGGTTCCTGCCGGAATGCATACAGAAGTTACAATAAGCGCTAAAGCCATTACAGATGATAAAATTCTGCTTTTCCTCATATTATCATTCTCCTTGATTTTATTTTTTGCTTTACATAAAGATGTACCGCTGTTAAATAGAGTAACACAACAAATTTATAAATGTCTATGAACATATCCGCACACAAATTGACTTTTTATGTATATGAATTTCATAGTATATACTTTCTCGTGAAATAAAAATATCCCACAGACTGTCTTTTCCTTTTCAGACAAAACTCTGTGGGATATTTCTTATACAATTTCCTAAATTCTAAATTAGTAAAAATATACTATGGATTATTTGAACTCTTTTGAAAGAAGTACATTACCATCCTTATCAAGATACTCAACTATCATTGATTCTGTTTCAGCTACCTCTGCCTTTACCTGAGAAAGTAATGTATTAAATGTTTCTTCCATTGCACTCATTGACTGCTCAAGACCTGACTTAATAGTTTCAGCATCTCCTACATCAGTAGTGAACTGATATACATAAGCAAGTGAATTACCTCTAACTTCAACAGAAATCTTCATTCCCTGTCCTTCCATAGCAGAAGACATCTCATCAATCTGAGCCTGATTTTCACTTATGTACTCTTCAAGTGCTGAGTTATTTCCGTCGCTGCTTGCCTCCTTCTTGCCGCCACATGCTGCCATTGAAAGGCAAAGGCTTAAGCAAAGAACAAAACTTGTTAAAATACGTGTTACTTTTTTCATACTTAATTTCCCTCTCTTTTTTTTAATTATGGAAGATACTATATCACACATATATATTCATTGCAATATAATGCATATATATTTAATAAGTTTTAGGTGTTTTTATAATTTCCGTAAATAAAAATTTCCACAAATTTTTATTTATAAACGATTAGTATCTGTGTATGCCATTTTATTCATAATGTACCAGACAAGAGTGCTTGTATTCAGCAGTATGAATGTGATAGGATTTATATGTGCCCTGGTTGCTACAGCATTTTAATAGTTACTATTCACGACACCACCATCATGAGTAATCAGAAAAAATACTGTAAAGGAGGCGGACTTAGTATGGATATAACGCCATATCTTTCATCAATAATCGTCGGTATGATACTTTTATTTATTGTGGCTTTGATAATATATAGCATGATACAAACCAAAAAGAACGGCGGTTCCTCCTGTGGCGGAAGCTGTGGAAGCTGCCCGATGAACGGAGGCTGTCATAAGCACAAAAAATAGACATATTTACTTAAATATCCGGTATAACCAGATACGCATAAAAAATACATCTTTTTCATGCGTATTTTTTATTTTTCTTTAGCAAAAAGTCCCCATATAAGTATAATTTACTCATATACAGTATTTCCGCAAATATTCTTTAATAGTATTATTCTATTATACATTTACATAGGCAGGGAACAATGGAAGATAAAGTTAACAGAAGTATTCTTGGTGTAAATATAAAGCATTTTCGTGAAAAAAAAGGATTTTCAGCCAGACAGCTGAGTAATATAACAGGCATATCAGAATCTCACATCAAAAATCTTGAAAGTGCAAGTGCCAATCCAAGCATTAATACACTTGTCAGAATAGCTAACAGTCTCGACGTTTCGTTAGATTACCTTCTGAAAGATTCTCTTTCAACGCATCTTAGAATGACATCCTATGCTGATAATATTATAAAGTCTCTTGAAGACTGCAGTGAACAGGAACTTATATTTATCAATGATATTATCATTTCACTAAAAAAAAATATGAGAAAGTGATGTGACTTTATGCAGATAGCAATATGTGATAATGATGACAGATTTTGCAGCATGATTGAACGTCTGTTATATACCTTTGGGCACAAAAATATGATTAATGTAGACATATCTATATATAATACAGGTGAATATCTTTTGCACAATATGACAAACGGAATCTGGTTTGATATGGTTTTTCTGGATATCAATCTTCCCGGAATATGCGGTATTACCGTTGCAGATAACATAAGGAACCGTCTAAACAATCTTTCAACCTGCATTGTATTTATCTCAAAAAATACAGACAGGTGTATGGAATTATTTGATTACCAGCCACTTAACTTTCATATTAAACCATTCGGCATTAATACCATTGCGTCTGATATGAAAAAAGCCGTAAAATCTTTAAAATTAACTGATAATATTTTTCGTTACAAAAGCTTCGGAGCAGTAAAGCATATAAATTATTCCGATATATTATATTTTTCTTCTCAGGATAAATGTATCTATATAAATACAAAAGACTATTCTGACAAATTCAGAGGGAACCTGACAAATATGGAAAACAGTCTCAGTAAATCCCGGTTTCTTAGATGTCATAAATCATTTATCGTCAACCTCAGACATATTCAGGCGTACCACTACAACGAAATCACTATGGATAACGGAGAGTTAATACCTATAGGGAGACATTACCGCGAAAACGTTATGAATGTACTTGTACAATATGAATAATGTAGTTTACAGACTAAAACCGGTTGTTTATCCCAAATGTCGTTTAATCTGAATTTTTGGTGCTATTTTTTTATTGAACACGGGAACGAAATAGTTCGGGATGTGTTCAATCGATACTTCTTACATTCTCTATACATCTGTATTAAGCTAATTAATATCAAATTCTGAAATTCATCTATCGTATCGATTGGCATCAATCCCGGATTTTCATACTTTTCTCTTTACTTAATGTGCGTGCCTTACAATGTACAATATCTTTATCATTTGGCACACCTACAATTATCTTCTGCGGACATATACCTGCACAAAGCCCACAGCCCGTACATTTTTCTTTATCTATTACGGCGGTATTATTTACCAGACTAATTGCACCGTGCGTACACACTTTCATACATGAACCGTACCCCATACATCCAAACGTGCATACTCTCGGCCCTGTGCCAAGAGTTTTTGCAACAAATACACAGTCTTTTGCACCTGTATAATTATATTTAACCTTTACAGCCGGGCAATCGCTGCTGCAAAGCACCGTATATACATTTTTCTTTACTTCTTTAATGTCTTTTCCGAGTATTTCACTTATATTTCTCAACTGTACCGGGCTAATACCCCCGGTACACTTATCCGCCGTAACCTTATCGTCTGCTACAGCGGCAGCAAATGCATCACAGCCTGCAAATCCACACCCGCCACAGTTGTTTCCCGGAAGATTTGTCCTAATCATAGCAGTCCTTTCGTCTGTATCATCAGGAAATTTTTCTTTAACCATTCCCGGCAGAATTCCCAAAATAAATCCAAAAAACGCAGCGGCAAATACCGCTAATAAAACCATCTCCATATATTCCCCTCATCTTTCAGATATAGAATTGTTAAAGACCCGAAAATCCATAAAATGCAATTGACATAAGACCTGCTGTTATAAGTGTTATCGGGGTTCCCTGAAATGCTTTCGGTATACGGCGGTTATAATTTATCTTCATCCTAAGACCAGCCATAATAACTATTGCAATAAGAAATCCAAGCGAAACACCAAGTCCATATACGATGCATTCAAAAAATCCGTACCCTGCGTCTGTGCTTTTAATTGCCGTACCGAGTACCGCACAGTTGGTCGTTATAAGCGGAAGGTATACTCCAAGTGCATCATAAAGCTTTTTCATTTTGCTTTTTATTATTATCTCTAAAACCTGAACCAGCGTTGCGATAATCAGTATATAAAATAATGTCTGCATAAATTCTATGCCAAAAAACGAAAGAAATCTGCCAACAGGATATGTAACGGCATTAGCTATTACAATCACAACCGTAACAGCAGTTCCCATACCAAACGCTGCCTGAATATTTTTAGATACACCGAGAAACGGACATATCCCTAAAAATTGTGATAAAACCACATTTCCTGCAAACATTGCTGATATAAGCAGCAAAAACATATCATACATACATTAACATCTCCATTTACATTTATTGCAGTCCATTTCACACATTACCATGTTTTCACTCATATTTGTGTTAATACGCTTTTTAGTGGTTTTTTGCCTTATTTTTAATTTGTGTATTATCGTATGATTTCGCAACGCCGAAAGAAATGCAAGTACAAAAAAAGCACCCGGTGCCATAACTATTATAGATACAGGCGCCAGATGCCCTCCAAATATATTTTTATTAAAATCATATCCAAAAATACATGCACTTCCTATAATTTCTCTTATCGCCCCGATTAATGTAAGAGATACAGTAAATCCAAGTCCCATTCCAAGCCCGTCTGCCATCGAAAGCATCACACTATGAGAAGATGCATATGCCTCTGCCCTGCCAAGAATTATACAATTAACCACAATCAATGGAATATACACGCCAAGCGCCTTTTCAATATCCGGAAAATATGCACGTATAAGCAGCTCTATAACACTTACAGTTCCTGCAATTATTACGATATATGCAGGAATCCTTATAGTATGAGGAATGATATTTCTTACAGCTGAAATAAGACCTCCCGACAAAATAAGTACCACCATAGTTGAAATCCCCATTCCAAGCCCACTTACCGCCGAAGTAGTTACTGCAAGCGTAGGACACATTCCAAGCATCAGTACAAATGTAGGATTCTCCTTTATCATACCGTTCACAATACGTTCGGCATGCTGATTCATTAACGTCCTCCGTTTTAATTGCTATTATTTTAAATAATATTATTAATTACCCATCTGTGCGTAAAACTCTATACATGCATTGACTGCTCTGGCAACGCCTTTTGTCGTCATAGTTGCTCCGGTAAGGGCGTCAACATCACCGGCATCTACATCTATCGGTTCCGATTTGCCTTTAAACTGATTTTTAAAACCTTCATCCGTACAGTTAGCGCCAAGTCCTGCCGTTTCATTCATTGATACAATATCAATTCCGGTTATTGCGCCTTCTGTATCAATTCCAACCGACAGCGTTATGTCATCCTCGTATCCTTTGGATTTTACAATAAATGCATAACCGATGCATGCGCCGTTGTCATCATATACATCAGCCATATCATTAATAGCCGTTCTGTACTCATCATTTATTGTTTTGTTATAAGCAGCAAGCTTCTCATCATATTCTTCATTACTTTCAAACCTTATTCCTTCATAACCTGTAAACACATTTTCATAGCCTGCCAGCTTAGCAGCTTCCGACGCATTATCAATTGGCTTTTTAGTTTTAAAAAACACTCCTCCAAGTATAACCGCAAAAACCACTGCAACCGCAAGCAGTATAAGTCCGTCCCTTAAATAACTGTCACCTTTTCTCTTTATACGTTTCCTCGCCATCTGAATATCTCCTCTCCGAAAGGCTTTCTCATTGTACATTTTTCTATAATTGGTACAATCATGTTAGAACAGATTATCGCATAAGATACGCCCTCAGGCAAGACCCCAAATTGCCTGAATACAAATGTCAGCAGTCCCGCACTTATCCCGTAAACCACCTGTCCTGCCGGCGTCACCGGCGATGTGACATAATCCGTTGCCATAAAAAACGCACCTAGTATAAGTCCTCCTCCGTATAAATTTGCCTGAATACAATATACTGCATTTTCTGCCCCTGATGCTGCTAAATATACACTTAATGCTAATGCAAATGACAATATATATGAAAATGGTATTCTCATATTAATCACTTTTTTTGCAAGCAGATATATTATACCTATTCCTAAAGCCGGTACCGACGTTTCCCCGATACATCCGCCTTCTGTTCCGAAAAACATTTCACAAAGCTTCGGATATTCTTCTGCCTTAAGCGCGGCAAGCGGAGTTGCGCCCGATATTCCGTCGGGAAAAAACGCCGTCATTTCACGTGGAAATGATATTAAAAGAAAACACCTTGCAGCAAGAGCCGGATTCATAAAATTATGTCCCAGTCCGCCAAATAGCTGCTTTACTACTATTATTGCAAATGCAGCGCCGATAACCGGAATGAATAACGGTGTATGCGGCGGCATATTAAGACCTAAAAGCAGTCCCGTTACAGCCGCACTCATGTCGTTTATACCTGTGCCGTCTGCGCATCCCATAATACGAAGATAAATATACTCAAAAAATATACATGAAGCAATCGATACGCCAACTATACACGCAGCATACGCACCATATATATACACTCCAAATACGAAT
>ERZ857785.3067-NODE-3067-length-13164-cov-5.683118_pt1 | contig 13164 bp, 13 predicted proteins | sample MGYA00519763_ERZ857785 | MGnify/ENA primary metagenome ERZ857785 (study PRJEB31778, sample SAMEA3449365) | human gut metagenome | biome: human gut; feature: human-associated habitat; material: faeces | place: United Kingdom | collected 2010/2012 ... | reverse complement strand
CCATGGAAAAATACACCATTCCCACGCCGGAGCTGCCGCCCATGAGCCTGCTGCGCCGCAAAACGGCAGAATAAGCAGCCACACCCCGCAAACCATGCCAACCGGCACCGCCTGCAAAGGCTTTGCCGGCTGGCTTTTTTTGCATCACTTGCAAAACCGCACAAACCGCGCTATACTGACGTATATTATAATGCAGAGCGAAAGGAGGGAGCCTGATGTTCCGGCTGCCGATCGTAAAATTTTTCAGCCGCATCCTCAATCGGATCACCATCACGGTGGTGCTGGTGGCCCTGCAGGTGGCATGGCTGCTGTGGGCGTTTTTCTCCCTCACCACCGGCCGCGTGTGGGTCAACGCCGGCTTGCAGCTGCTCAGTCTGCTTATGATGCTGTACCTCGTGCGCAAGGACGAGAACAGCGCCTACAAGATCGGCTGGATCGTGCTCATGGGGGTGCTGCCGCTGCTGGGCGGGGCACTGTATCTGGCCTTTGGCAACAAACGCCCGGCCAAGCGTCTGCGCCTGAAAATGCAGGCGGTGGAGGATGCCCACAAAAAAGACCTTGTACAGGAGCCGGGTGTGCTGGAAGGTCTGGATGCCCGCGAGCAGGGGCAGAGCCGATATGTGGCAAAGTACGGCCCCTATCCGGCGTGGCAGAACACTCGCACGCAGTATTTTGCCTGCGGCGAAGCCATGTATCCGCAGCTGCTGGCCGATCTGGAAAAGGCTGAAAAGAGCATCTTTCTGGAATTTTTCATCGTGAGCCACGGCTGCATGTGGAACGGCATTGAAAAGATCCTGCGCCGCAAGGCTGCGCAGGGCGTGGATGTACGCCTGATCTACGATGATTTTGGCAGTCTGCTGGGTCTGCCCGCCGATTTCATCGTGCGCATGGAGCGGGCGCACATCCGCTGCATCCCGTTCAACCCGGTGATGCCGCTGCTCTCGCTGGTGATGAACCACCGCGACCACCGCAAGATCGTAGTCATTGACGGTACGGTGGCCTACACCGGCGGCGTGAATCTGGCAGATGAGTATATCAATGCGGAGCAGCGCTTTGGCTACTGGAAGGATGCAGCCCTGCGTGTGGAAGGCGATGCCGCGTGGAACTTTACGGTGATGTTCCTCAACTTCTGGAACGCCTTCCGCCCCAGCGAGACGGATTATGATGCATTTCGTCCCATGCCGCTGGTGACGCCGGTATCGGACGGCATCGTGCAGCCCTACGCGGACAGCCCGCTGGACGAGGAACCGATGGCTGAGACGGTGTACCTGAACATCCTTGCGCAGGCACAGCGGTATGTTTATATCTACACGCCCTACCTTGCCGTGGGCGAGGAAATGCTGGACGCACTGAAAAACGCGGCCAAGCGCGGGGTGGACATCCGGCTGGTGCTGCCGGGCATCCCGGACAAAAAGCTGGTGTTCCGGCTGAGCCGGTCGTACTATCTGCCGCTTTTGAGGGCAGGTGTACGCATTTACGAATATACGCCCGGCTTTCTGCATGCCAAGTGCTGGGTAAGCGACGATGTAACTGCCGTAGTGGGCAGCATCAACATGGACTACCGCAGCCTGTTCCTACACTTTGAGTGCGGTGTACTGCTGCAAAAGAACAGTCAGGTGGCAGTTCTGCGGGACGATGTACGGGCCACGCTGCCGCAGTGCCGCGAGATACAGGTGACGGAATGCCGCACCAGCCTGCCCGGCACGGTGCTGGACAGTGTGCTGCGGCTGCTGAGCCCCTTGATGTGATAAAAACTCCCTTTCCGGGTAAACTAGCCCAAAAGCCCCTTTACGATGGGGGCAGGAAAGGGAGCGTTTTATTATAATGAAAAAGATACCTCGCATGATCCTGGGCTGCACGCTGGCGGCAGCTCTGTCCCTGACCGCCTGCAGTCGAAGCGATTCCGGTTCCTCCGGCAGCATGAGCACGAACATGGGCGGCAGTTCATCGCAGACGGGGCAGGCAGGCCAGAACGCTGCATACCGCACCGGCCTTGGCATCCTGACCGAAGCGTCTGATCAGGAACGCGCGGGCAAGATCGATACCATCGCAGCTGCCGTTCTGCTGGATGCCGAGGGCAGGGTGGCAGATGTGATGCTGGACGAGGTGGAGATCTCGGTCACGGGGGACAGCACTGGCAAGGTGACGATGCCCACCGACGATCGCACCAAGCGCCAGAAGGGCGACGATTACCCGCTGGCGGCGGTGTCCTCGCTGAAAAAGGGCTGGGCAGAGCAGGCGGATGCCTTTGGCAATTATCTTACCGGCAAAACCCCGGATGAGGTGAAGAAGCTTGCCACCGACGATGACGGCAAGCCGAAGGATGCTGACCTGCTCTCCACCTGCACCATTGCGGTGGACGGCTATCGGGATGCTGTGGTGCGCGCCTGCGAGAATGCAAAGGCAGTCGGCTCGGCCCGCGGCGACCGCGCTGTGCTGGGCGTGTCAGTGCGCAATGACACCAAGGAACTGACCGCCGACGATGACCACGATGTGACCGCGCAGGTGGACATCACAGTGGCAGCCCTGACGCTGGATGCTGACGGCCGTGTGACCGGTGCAGTGGCGGATGTGGCAGAGCCTGCCCTTACCGTGGGCGCGGATGGTACGGTGTCGGCACCGGAGATGGTCAAAACCAAGGTGGAACTGGGCGACAGCTACGGGATGCGCGGGGCATCCAGTCTGGACAAGGAATGGTACGAGCACAGCGAGGGCTGGTGCGATTACCTGAAGGGCAAGACCCGTACTGAGATCGCAGGCATCCCGGACGATGGTTCGGATGCCGACCTTGCGGCACTGTGCACCATCTCGGTGACGGAGCTGCAGAAGGCTGCGCTGGCGGCATTTGCGGAAGAGTAAAGCGGAGAAAAGAGGAAAGGCGCAAAGCTTTTCCTCTTTTCTTTGTGCAATCAGACCAAAGAATTGGCGCAAAAGAGCCTTGAAAAAGATGAACTGCACTAACTTTTGCATTTCCTCTTGCCAAATGGCTGCAAACGCGCTATTCTATAGTCACAGTTTAACACTTTAGCATGATAAAATGCTAAACCGAGAGGGAACACATTTGGGAAGCAAAAAGGGGAGGAACCTTTTATGAAACGTCTTGTCTCTGCTTTTCTGGCTGGTGCCATGGCACTGAGCCTTGCCGCCTGCGGCGGTGCCGCATCCACTTCCACCGTGGCATCTTCTGCCTCTGCATCCGGGAGCGCAGCTGCCTCCGAGACCGCAGCCAGCGATCTGGACTACATCAAGGAAAAGGGCAAGATGGTCATTGGCTACACCGTCTATGAGCCGATGAACTACACCGATGCCGACGGCAACTTTACCGGTTTTGATACCGAGCTGGCAACTGCCGTGTGCGAAAAGCTGGGAGTCGAGCCGGAGTTCGTGGAGATCAACTGGGATACCAAGGTGGTGGAGCTGGATGCCAAGAGCATCGACTGCATCTGGAACGGTATGACCCTGACCGATGACATTATGCAGAACACCGCTACCACCAAGGCTTATGCAAAGAATGCACAGGTGGTCGTTGTGAAAGATGGCACCGAGTATACCTCTACCGCTGACCTGGTGGGCAAGACCGTGGTCGCCGAGGCTGGTTCCGCCGGTGAGGCCGCCATTGAGGGGGACGAGAACCTGGCACAGGCTGATTACGTTTCCAAGAGCGTTCAGACCGACTGCCTGATGGAAGTTGCCGCAGGCACTGCCGATGCCGCTGTACTTGATCTGACTCTGGCAAACGCCATGATCGGTGAGGGCACCGACTATGCAAGCCTGAAGATCGTGGACGAGCTGAACGCCGAGGAGTACGGCGTGGCATTCCGCAAGGGCAGTGATGCTGCCGCCGCTGTGGATGAGGCCTTTGATGCACTGAAGGCCGATGGCACCATGCAGGCACTGGCCGATCAGTACGATCTGGCACTGGCTGACTGAATTTGTTGAAAAACTCCTTCCGTCATCGCGATGCGATGCAACCTCCCTCGGTGAGGGAGGCTTTTTGTTGCCGATGCGTGAAAGGCTCCCGAGCAGAGGGAACGTTCACCGGCTGTGATGGAAGGAGAATATGGATTCTGAATAAAAAAGGTGTGTTTTTGTGTCTGTGATTCTTATGCGCCTGTCCGGCGCGTTCCTGCTCAATTGTGAGCTCTTTGCCCTGACACTGCTGTTTGCACTGCCGCTGGGGTTGGTGGTCTCGTTTGGCTCCATGAGCCGCTGCAAGCCGCTGGCCGGGCTGGTCAAGACCTTTGTCTGGATCATCCGCGGCACCCCGCTGATGCTGCAGATTATCGTGATCTATCTGGGCCCCGGCCTGCTGGGCATGAACAACCCCTGGCCCTCCGGCTCCGGCGGACGGATGGTGGCGGCGGTGGTGGCTTTTGCCATCAACTATGCCTGCTATTTTTCTGAGATCTACCGCGGCGGCATTGAAGCAGTGCCCAAGGGGCAGACTGAGGCCGGGCAGGTGCTTGGCATGACCAAAACACAGATCTTTTTCAAGGTGACCTTGCTTCAGGTCGTCAAGCGCATCCTGCCTCCCATGGGCAACGAGATCATCACGCTGGTCAAGGATACCTCGCTGGCAAACACCATTGCCAACAAGGAAATCATTATGATGGCCAAGGAGTATAGCGCAAAGGGCCTGATCTGGCCGCTGTTCTCCACCGCGCTCTTCTTCCTGGTGTTTGTGGGCGCACTGACCATCCTGTTCGACTGGGCTGAAAAAAAGCTCGATTATTTCCGCTGCTAAGGAGGCAGATAGATTATGGCGTTGCTCGAAGCTTCCGGTATCGGGAAAAATTTTGGCGAGACCCATGTGTTGAAGGACATCTCCCTGGATCTGGAGCAGGGGGAAGCGCTGGCGATCATCGGCTCGTCCGGTTCCGGCAAAACAACTCTGCTGCGCTGCCTGAACTTTCTGGAACGGCCTGACACGGGTGTGATCAAGGTGAACGGCGAGACCATGTGGGATGCCGCCGACCCTGCCACTCAGAAGGAAAGCGAGATCCGCAAAAAGCGGCTCCATTTTGGTCTGGTGTTCCAGAACTTCAACCTGTTCCCGCAGTACACGGCCTTACAGAACGTGATGCTGGCAGGGGAACTGCTGGCAAAGGAACGCCCGGAGTATCAGGCAAATAAAAAGGCCATCCACGCGGAGCTGGAACAGCAGGCGAGAGAACTGCTGGCGCAGATGGGCCTTTCGGAGCGGGCCGGCCACTACCCGCATCAGCTCTCCGGCGGCCAGCAGCAGCGCGTGGCCATTGCCCGCGCGCTGGCGCTTCACCCGGATATCCTCTGCTTTGATGAGCCCACCAGCGCCCTTGACCCGGAGCTGACCGGCGAGGTGCTGAAGGTCCTGCGTGATCTTGCTGACCGCAAGACCACGATGATCATTGTCACCCATGAGATGCACTTTGCCCGCGATGTGGCCGACCGCATCCTGTTCATGGATGGCGGCGTGGTTGTGGAGGAGGGCCCGGCCAAACAGCTCATCGACCACCCCCGGGAAGAGCGTACCAGACAGTTCCTCGCACATTATTCAGAATGACCCGAACCGCCCCGGAATGCAGAGACGCACGCCGGGGCGGTTTTATCTCTTGCACTCTGTGGGTGTCTTTTGGTATACTGATAAAAACAGGGGGGCGGAAAAATGACAGTAGCACGGAAACGAGCACTTGCAAACGCAGTGGCATCGGCCCGGATGGAGGGGCTGGAGATCTCAGAGCAGGAAAAGAGAGATTGCCTGCGTTATCTGGATGGAAAAATCGACACTGCGACCCTTGTAAGAGAAGCATTGAAACGTCAGAAAAAGCAGGAGCTATCCCGGAGGTGACGAATGCCTTATACCATCGAAGCGGCTCAGGACGGCTGCTATCCGGGAACGACAGTCCTGGTCAATAAATTTGATCTGCACACGCAAAGAGAGTTGAATGCAGTAGAATCGGTTCTGGTAACGGCCAAAATGATACAATGGGCAGAGAACCCTGGATGTGCAGCATTTGATTTTGAACACTATAAAGTGATCCATCGACATTTATTCGGTGAGTTGTATGATTGGGCAGGACAGGTGCGGATGGTCAACTTGTCCAAAAAAGGAACGCAGTTCTGCCCGGTGGAGGAAATCCCACGGGTGAGTGCGGCGATTTTTAAGCGTCTTGCGCAGAATAATCTTCTTTGTGGGCTTGCAAGAAATGATTTTATCGCTGCATTGGTGGATCTTTATCAACGAACCAACGAGCTGCACCCATTTCGGGAGGGCAATGGGCGGACACAGCGCGTCTTTTTGTCACAGTTAGCAGAAAATGCGGGGTATGATTTGGATTTCACTGCGGTAGATCCGGACGAGTTGATGATCGCAACGATTTATGCGGCGCAGGGAATCGAAGCGCCGCTGCAACAGGCGTTTGAGAAAATCATCCAAAATGTGGAATGACCCGCCCCAGAGTGCAGAGATGCACGCCGGAGCAGTTTTGCTGTACAGAGCAGGTTTGGGCTGCATAACTACATTGCATTTTGTGAATAGAAATCTGAAACTTTTTCACATCTGCGAAAAAATAACGCTTTATGCAAAAACCAGTGATAATCATTTTGGATTTTGTGCTATAATTGAAACACGAATCAGACCCATTCCCGATTTGAGGAGGCTTAACAAAAAATGAAGTTGAAATATGCATTCCAACGTGGTGTTGCATCAGCACTGATCGCAGGGGTTGTCCTTACGGCGGGTCTGCCCGCACTGGCTGCCAGCGGCGTAGAGACTGCGAAAACCGAAAGTGTGGCAGTGGTTCAGGTGGCTTCCCCTTCGGATGAGGGGGCTGCTCAGGACGAATCTGGTGTGGCTGCGGCGATCATCTCGGAGGATGATACGCCGTTGAGCATTCCGGATGAGGAGACCCCGCCTTCGGGCAATGCCGGAACGGGTTTCTGGAGCATTCTGTTCCAGCTGCTGAAGCATCTGGCCGGGAAGCACTGAAAAATTTGAAAAAACCTCTTGAAAATTCATCGCAACCTGATATAATACCCACATGAACAAAAACGTCCTGCCCATTGCGCGGCAGGGCGTTTTTGTCGGAAAAAATTCGTGTGATAAGGTCTGTGATGCTTTCCCAAGGAGGAATGTGCGTATGACGAAAGATATGACGCAGGGCAGCCCGCTCAAGCTGATCCTTGCCTTTGCGGTGCCGCTGATGCTGGGCAGCCTGTTCCAGCAGTTCTATAATCTGGCAGATACCATCATCGTGGGCCGCTTTGTGGGCGTGGAAGCGCTGGCGGCAGTCGGCAGTGTGGGCGGTCTGAACTATCTGGTGCTGGGCTTTGTCAATGGCATTGCCTGCGGTTTTTCCATCCCCATCTCGTGGACATTCGGTGCGAAAGACTATGTGGAGATGCGCCGCTACACCGCCAATGCCGTCTGGCTGAGTGTCTTTTTTGCCGCAGTGCTTACCGTGGTCACAGTGGCCATGACCCGTTCCATTCTGGTCTGGACCAATACCCCGGACAACATCATTGATCTGGCGGACATCTACATCCGCACCATCTTTATCGGCATCCCCTTCACCCTGCTGTACAACATGACCAGCGCCCTGATGCGCGCTCTGGGCGACAGCAAGCGACCTCTGTACTTCCTGCTGGTGGCAAGCTTTCTGAACATCGGGCTGGATCTGCTCTGTATCATCGTCTTCAAGATGGGTGTGTTCGGTGCAGCATTCGCCACCGTGTTCAGCCAGGCAGTGGCCGGTCTGGGCAGCCTGTGGTACATCCTCAAGCATTATAATGAGCTGCGTTGGAACAAAGAAGAAAGCCGCCTGAGCAGACAGCACTGTGTCAAGCTGTGCGGCATGGGCATCCCCATGGGTCTGCAGTGCAGCATCACGGCCATCGGTTCCGTTGTGCTGCAGGGTGCAGTCAATGGTCTGGGCAGTGACATCGTGGCAGCACAGACTGCAGGCGGCAAGGCGGCACAGTTCCTGTCCGTCCCGCTGGAGAGTATTGGCACGGCTATGACCACCTACGCCAGCCAGAACATGGGTGCCCACGACCTGAACCGTGTGAACAAGGGCGTGAACACTGCCCTGGGCATCGGCTGTGTGTACAGTGTGGCATCCTTCCTGATCCTGCGCGTGCTGGATAAGGCGTTGATCGGCCTGTTCCTTGAGAGCAGCCAGACCGAGATCATGGCCAACGCCCAGAGCTTCATCTTCTGGAACAGCGTGTTCTATATCCCGCTGGCGGTCCTTATCATTTACCGCTACACCATTCAGGGTCTGGGTTATTCCAGCCTGGCTATGTTTGCCGGTGTGGCAGAGATGATCGCCCGTGCTATGGTGGGCTTCCTGTTCGTGCCGCTGTGGGGCTATTTTGCCGCCTGCATTGCAAACCCGGTGGCCTGGTTCTTTGCCTGCTTCTTCCTGATCCCGGCGTATATCGTTGTGTTCCGGAAGCTGAAACGGGAAAAAGCAAGACCGCACGCAAACCTGTAAAAATTGAGCCGCTCTTTTGCGAAACCGCAGAAGGGCGGCTCTTTTGTTGCCTAGTAGGGGAGGCCTCGGCGAAGAGGGAAAGCCTCACGCAACGCCAAAGCTGAGAGGTTGTAAAGAGCAGGGCCTGCCCAATTCCTTTACAAATAACACCAAAACGATTATACTATAAATAATTATGTCACAAGGGGGGTGAGGAGCATGGAGCTGGAACAGATCGAGGGAACGGTGGAGGACATTATCTACGAGAACCCGGATAACGGCTACACGGTGTTTGAAATTTCCGGCGGCGGCACGGTCACCGTGGTGTGCGGGATCGTGGGCGAGCTCCATGCGGGCGAGAGCGTGGTCTGCCGCGGTAAATATGAGAACCACGCCACCTATGGCCGCCAGTTCCACGCCCAGGAGTGCGAGACCGATATGCCGAAGGATCTGGAAGCGGTATACGCCTTCCTTGCCAGCGGCTCCCTGCCTTATATCGGGGCGCGCACGGCCAATAAGATCATCGACAAATTCGGCGCGGCGGCGCTGGAGGTGATCGCCAACGACCCCGCCCAGCTCACCCTGATCCCCGGCATCTCGGCGGACAAAGCTGACCGCATCCGGCAGGAGTTCAAGCGGATGTTCGGAATGCGGGAACTGATCGCCTATCTGGCTCAGTTCGAGATCAGCCCCCACCGCGCCATGGAGGTGTTCCGCGTCTTTGGTCCCAGTGCCATGCAGGCCATCTCCCAGAACCCTTATCTGCTCTGTGGGGAACCCCTGCAGCTGGATTTCCGCCATGCGGACAGCATTGCACAGTATTACCACATGGAAGGGGACTGCACCCAGCGGCTGGAAGCGGCGCTTCTCCGTACCCTGCGCCACAACGCGGGCAACGGCCACACCTGTCTGCCCCGTGCGCAGCTGCTGGACACGGCATCCCACTTCATCCAGCAGCCGCCCGAAAAGCTGGCCCGTGCGCTGGACCACTGCATTGAGACCGGGCAGCTTGGCGTAAAGATGCTGGAGGCGGTGCCGTATATCTATCTGCCTGACCTGCTGGAAGCAGAACAGGCCATTGCCGACCGGCTGGCCCTGCTGGCGAAGCGGGAAAAGCAGACGGTGCGGGACCTTGATAAAAACATTCAGGTGCTGGAGCTGACCCAGGGCTTTGCCTATGCGCCCCTGCAGCGGGAAGCCATCCGCAAGGCCATGACCGAAAACTGCCTTGTGCTGACCGGCGGCCCCGGCACCGGCAAGACCACCACGGTCAACGCCATCCTGCAGCTGCTGGAACATCAGGCCGACCGGGTGGCGCTTTGTGCTCCCACGGGCCGTGCGGCCAAACGGCTGAGTGAACTGACCGGCCGCAAGGCCTCTACCATCCACCGCCTGCTGGAGGTGGATTACTCCGGCGGTGTGGTCAGCTTCATCCACAATGACAAGAACCTGCTCAAATGCGATGTGGTCATTCTGGATGAGATGAGTATGGTGGATGTGAAGCTGTTTCAGGCGCTCATTGCAGCCCTGCGGTACAGCTGCCGCATTATCATGGTGGGCGATGCCGACCAGCTGCCCAGCGTGGGGCCCGGCAACATTCTGGGGGAGGTCATCCGCTCCGGGCTGGTGCCCACGGTCTGCCTGAACGAGATCTTCCGGCAGGCTAAACGCAGCCTCATTGTGGAGAACGCCCACCACATCATCAGCAGTGAGCCGCTGCAGAAGGGCGGCAAGACAGACGATTTCTTCTTTCTGGAATCGGACGGCGATGCGGCGCAGAAACTGGTGTGCGATCTTGTCACCACCCGTCTGCCCCGGAGCTATGGCTTTGACCCTGTCAGGGACATTCAGGTGCTCTGCCCCACCAAGCTGGGACCCACCGGCACCCAGGCGCTGAATGTGGAATTGCAGAACCTGCTCAACCCGGAGCAGAAGGGCAAACCCCAGCTCCAGAGCGCCTCCCGGGTGTTCCGGGTGGGCGATAAGGTGATGCAGGTGCGGAACAACTACGAGATCGTCTGGAACCGCATTGGCGGGGAGCAGGGCGTGGGAGCCTATAACGGCGATATCGGCATTGTGGAATCCATCAACATGCGCGACCGCTCCATGGTGGTGCGGATGGATGACCGCCGCCTGCTCTACCCGGCGGAAAACCTGAACGAGCTGGAGATCGCCTACGCCATCACGGTGCACAAGAGCCAGGGCAGCGAGTTCCCGGCGGTGGTGCTGCCGGTGGCGCAGGTGCCGCCAAGGCTCTGCTACCGCAACCTCTTCTACACCGGCGTGACCCGCGCCCGCAAATTGTGCATCGTGGCCGGGCGGCGGGATGTGGTGAACCGGATGATGTCCAATGTCCGGCAGAACCTGCGGTACAGCGGCCTGTGCGAATTGCTGAAAGAGAATCTGCCGCCGGAACAGATGGCGGCAGATTGAAGGACGGCATCCCACAGGGAGGACGGCGAGGTTTGGTCTATACTTTTTTACTGGCTTATGCTACAATATAAATTGATTTGATTTCCCGCCCGAACGGGCATTTACGATAGAAAACAGGGGAGCAGAGAAAGGAACGTTTCATTATGGCACAGAATGACATCGGCATCGATCTGGGCACAACGACCATTATCATTGCACAGGCAGGGCAGGGGGTCGTGCTCAACCAGCCCAGCGTGGTGGCAATGGATACCCGCAAGAACTCCGTGCTGGAGGTGGGCGACAAGGCCCTGGCCATGGTAGGCCGCACCCCCAACTATATTTCCGCCATTTTCCCGCTGAAGGACGGTGTCATCAGCGACCACACCATGACCCGGGAGCTGATCTGCCGGTTTGTGAATCAGGTGTACAGCTCCCACATGGTCAAGCCCCGGGTGGCTGTCTGCGTGCCCGCTGCCATCACCGGCATTGAGAGTGATGCCGTGGTGGAGGCCGTGATGGCCGCCGGTGCCCGTCAGGTCTACCTGATCGATGAGCCCATTGCCGCTGCACTGGGTTCCGGCATCGACATCACCCAGCCCGATGGCCGGATGATCATTGATATCGGCGGCGGCACCACCGATATCGCTGTCCTGTCTCTGGGCGGCAAGGTCAAGGCCACCAGTGTCCGTGTGGCAGGCAACCACTATGATGACGAGATCCTGAAACATGTCCGCAACAAGTTCAGCATTGCCATCGGCCAGCGTACCGCAGAGCAGCTGAAAAAGAATGATTAGGAGGGAAAGGTATGATTTGCAAAAATTGTTCAGCACAAATTCCGGATGGCAGTAAATTTTGTACAGTATGTGGGCATAAAATAGTGGTAGAACCATTCGTTGCTCCAAAACCACAGCAACCACCACAGACAGAGCCTACACAGGTTCCGCCACAGGCACAGCATATGCAGACACCGCCACAGACACAGCATACACAGGTGCCGCCACAGGCACCATATACGCAGATTCCACCACAGGTACAGCAGGGGCAGGTGCCACCATATAATCTTAATGGTACACAACAACAGACTGTGAGTAAGAATACTGCACTTGATGCACCGTTGACAGTGCTTGATTTTTTCCTGATGTCACTGTTGTCATTTGTTCCTATAATTGGATTTATTTTCTTACTTATATGGGCATTTTCTGGAAATACAAATATTAATCGAAAGAATTATGCCAGAGCAGCACTTATCTGGATACTCGTAAGTATTGGATTAGTGATTTTACTGAGTATCATAGGAGGCGGAATTTTAAATAGCATGATGTAGGGAATAATGATAAAAAATACGTGTAAAAATAAAGAAATTTAGCTTTGCAGTTTAGAATAGAAATATCCTGATAAGTATAAAGTGTTTTAACTTTGCAACTTGTCAGGATATTTTCTTGTGTTTTCTGTGCTGGAAAAGTAATATTAATAGTGAGTTGTATGTGGCTTGTATTTGTAATGGATTGCATTCATAAAGAGAGGAATTAGAAATGAGAAAAGAAAGTACATTATGTTACATCGAACAGGATAACAAATACCTGATGCTTCATCGTGTTGTGAAGAAAAATGATGTGAATAAGGATAAATGGATTGGAGTAGGAGGACATTTTGAGCATGGAGAAAGCCCGGAAGAGTGTCTGCTTAGAGAGGTCAAAGAAGAGACCGGGTATACGCTTACTTCTTACAGGTTCTGTGGACTTGTAACATTTGTATCGGGAGACGGAGTGACAGAATATATGTCTTTGTTTCACGCAGATGGTTTTGAAGGGGAACAGATTGCCTGCGATGAAGGCGTTTTGGACTGGGTTGATATTAATAAGATACAGGATCTGAATCTCTGGAGAGGAGATAAGATATTTTTAAAACTGATAGCAGAAAAGGTTCCGTTTTTCTCGCTGAAACTCGTTTATGACGGACATGACGGTCTGATATCGGCGGTGCTGAACGGGAAAGAGATAAAAAAATAAAGAAAGGAATCAAAACTATGCCAGATTTTGTAAAAAAAGAAAGGATGAGAGATTGATGGAACAGATCAGATTGGAAAATGAACAGATAGAAGTAACTGTGAATATTCACGGAGCAGAATTGCGGTCGTTGAAAAGTAAGGCTGACGGACAGGAATATTTGTGGAATGCAGATACAAAATACTGGGGAAGGACGTCGCCTGTGTTATTTCCATTTGTCGGCGGAGTAAAGAATAAAGTTTACAGACATGAGGGCAAAGAATATCCGATGAATCAGCATGGATTTGCAAGAG
>ERZ857785.3065-NODE-3065-length-13189-cov-4.079260_pt1 | contig 13189 bp, 9 predicted proteins | sample MGYA00519763_ERZ857785 | MGnify/ENA primary metagenome ERZ857785 (study PRJEB31778, sample SAMEA3449365) | human gut metagenome | biome: human gut; feature: human-associated habitat; material: faeces | place: United Kingdom | collected 2010/2012 ... | reverse complement strand
CTACAGCTTTAGCAGCACCGGTAGAAGAAGGGATAATATTACCTGCAGCAGCACGGCCACCTCTCCAGTCTTTCATGGAAGGACCGTCGACAGTTTTCTGAGTAGCGGTAGTTGAGTGTACTGTGGTCATCAAACCTTCGATAACACCGAATTTATCGTTGATTACTTTGGTCAGCGGAGCCAGACAGTTGGTTGTACAAGAAGCGTTTGAAACGATCGTTTCGCCGGCATATTTCTTGTTGTTGACACCCATAACGAACATCGGGGTATCGTCTTTGGAAGGTGCAGACATCACTACCCGTTTTGCACCAGCTTTGATGTGAGCTCCAGCTTTTTCTTTTGTCAGGAAAAGACCGGTTGATTCAACCACATACTCAGCGCCTACTTCATCCCATTTCAGGTTTGCAGGATCTTTTTCAGCAGTTACACGGATAGCCTGACCATTGACAACCAATTTACCGTCTTTTGCTTCTGCAGTTCCGTTGAAACGACCATGCATCGTGTCATATTTCAGCATGTATACCATGTAGTCTACATCGATCAGGTCATTGATTCCTACGATTTCGATATCGTTACGAGTCATAGCTGCGCGGAAAACCAAACGGCCGATACGACCGAATCCGTTGATACCAACTTTAATCTTTGCCATTTTTATTGTTTTTAAGTGTTATAAAATTATCATTTCCTTTCAAAAGTACGGAAAAAATTCCTGATATGGTTCAGTAAATATCGAAAAAAAATGAAAAAAACAACTCAAACGATTTCAATTTTCAGTTGGAAACGCATTATCCTGAAAGGATTTACGAATAAGTGTAATGTTGGGACAGAATACCTGATTAGCGAGTTCGTTGTGAACTCTGATTGGCGAACTTTCGGTTCTGACCGATGAATGGGGACAGGAATCTCAGCTGGGCCGATCAGTGTGGCGCTAATCAGGATTTGAAAGGAATACTAATTGCAGTAAGTCAAATGTTTTACCTTGGGGATTTCTTTTACAGTAGCCATATGTGCGATCAGGTCTAACATTTTATTGGAATATCCCCACTCATTGTCATACCAGGCAATCAGTTTTACAAATTTATTATTAAGGGCGATCCCTGCTTTTGCATCGAATATACAGGTTCGGGCATCTCCTATGAAATCGGAAGAAACGACTTCTTCTTCTGTATAACCTAAAATTCCTTTCAGTTCTCCTTCGGAGGCCTCTCTTACTGCCGCTTTGATCTCCTCATAGGTCGTCTCTTGGGCTAAACGGAAGGTCACATCTACGACAGATATATCCAATGTCGGAATGCGGAAAGACATACCTGTCAGTTTGCCGTTCAATTCAGGGATGATTTTGCCGACAGCTTTTGCTGCTCCCGTTGTGGAAGGGATTATGTTGCCGGCTGAGGCACGTCCTAACCGCCAATCTTTTTTCGAGTGAGCATCGACCGTACGCTGACTGGCTGTCGTAGCATGTACGGTAGTCATCAATCCTTCTACGATACCGAAATGTTCATGGATGACCTTGGTCAATGGGGCCAGACAATTGGTTGTACAGGAAGCACTGGAAACGATTGCGTTGCCGTCGTAAGTTTGATGGGTTACCCCCATAACGAACAAAGGTGTATCGTCTTTAGCGGGTGCCGACATAACGACACGTTTTGCACCGGCACGAAGGTGAGCTTCCGCTTTTTCACGGGTAAGGTAGTGACCTGTTGCTTCGACGACATAATCTACTCCGGCTTCTCCCCACTTCAAACCTTCCGGTTCGCGGCTGGAAGTTACGAGAATGTGGCGTCCATTGACATACAATTCACCGTCTTTGATCTCGATCGTTCCGTTGAAACGCCCGTGTACGGTGTCGTATTTCAGTGTATATACCAAATAATCCAATTCGCTCGGATCGTTGATTGCCACGATTTCAATATCGTTTCTGGTCATTGCTGCGCGGAATACCAAACGGCCGATACGGCCAAATCCATTGATACCCACTTTAATTTTTGTCATTTTTTTCTTTTAGTTTAAAATTGGTTATTTATTTAGTGTAAAAAAATCAAAATACGAGCTCTACGGACTGTAAAACAGTCCGTTTTTTATTTACTCAAACGTTTGCGTTAGGATGGATAAAAAAAAGCACTATCTGTCAGCCGACTATAAGCCGGACATTTACGATCGATAGCGCATGAAGATAAAAGGCTCAGCAAAAATAAACTGAAAATAAAACCGATAATTACTTTTTTCATTTTCATGATAATAATCTTAAGTTGCTATCTAATCATGCTTCCAAGATTCAGAATTATTATTTATGCACTTCGTTTTAATAGGTTCCTAAAAATTGATGGAACAAACAAACCTGTCGTTTCGATGGATTACCTAAAAACTTTAACGTGTGCAAATGTATAATAAAATTTTGAATCCCAAAAATTAGTAGGAAAGATTATTCAGAGCGGCTGAATCTTATTCGAACATCTCGCTTGTAGACAAGGAATTATTACAAAATGGAGGGAGAAAAAATAAAAATGTAAGTTTTTTTTGATTTTTTCTTTGAAAAAATTTGTGCAAACGTTTTAAATACCTATCTTTGTCGCGAGATATAGAAATTATATTGCTTTATAAGTGTAGTAAATTTATTGTTAGTGTGTTTAAAAAGAGGCTGTGAAGCCTCTTTTTATTTTATGATCAAATTTTATATTTTGTTATAAAATGCTGATTTGTAATATATTACTGGTAAATGAGGTGATTTTGAATCGGTCGTCCGGGCGGTTTCCGATAATCCAGGCTATTTTTTCATCCGAAAGCAATAATAAACATTCCTGTTTTTGCTTGCTGCTGAATTTTTGATCTCTGAAAAAATCACTGAGTTTTTTCTTGCTTTTTTTCATCCCGATCGGACAAAAATAGTCTCCGGCTTGCCAATTACGGATAAGCAGGGGAAATTGGAGTTTGTCGGCATCCAGACAAGCGATATCGGGTTGCTGTGGAATCACAAACTCTTCTGTACGGGGGAAGAGCGTAAATTCGACTTTTAGTTTTCCGATCGTATAAATACCTGTTGTTGGAATTGAAACGATTGTCCGGCTGCATTTGCTGTTGTCGTAAAGCCGCCAGAATATTCTGCCTCTTTCCAGGGTATGATGGCCGGCGATGAATTGTTTGCCGGGGATAGCTGTATGCGTATTCAGAATGTCACGGATCTGGACTTTGTTAAAACCGAAAGGTTTCAAGGTTTCATATAAAAAAGTATAAGGGGCGGGTGTGGCCAGCGTTTTGGAAATATGAATCAATAATTCGTCTTCCTCGCAATCCAGAATTTCTTCCTGAAACCGATGAATGCCGTATTGAAAGATTTCTTCTGTTTCTTTCAGGGTTTCGCAATTTTCGGTCATGGTATCCAGAAACGAAGGATTGATTTCTTTGAGGACCGGGATGATCTGGTGGCGTATTTTATTACGCACATAATCCAGTGAATTATTGGTGGAATCGGTCCGAAACCCCAATTGGTGGTCTTCTATGTATTTCAGTATATCTGTCCGAGAACATGGGAGCAGAGGACGAAGGATGTCTCCGTTGATGGATTTTATACCGGTTAGCCCTTTTATACCTGTTCCCCGGCAGAGATTGATCAAAACGGTTTCGGCAACATCGTCGGCATGATGGGCGACGACAATGTAATCCATCTTTTTCTTTTCTTTCATTTCCCGAAACCAGGTGTAACGGAGTTCGCGGGCTGCCATTTCTACACTAAGTCCGTTTTCGCGGGCATACTTCAGGGTATCGAATTTTTTGACGCTGTGAGCGATGCCGTAACTATCACAGAAACGTTTGACAAATTGTTCGTCCATGTCCGATTCTTTACCCCTTAACGAAAAATTGCAATGCAAAACCAACATCTTCAGATTCAGGTATTTGAATGCATGTAACATGCATATGGAGTCGGCTCCGCCGCTGACGGCCAATATAAATCCTGCATCCCGGGAGATGTGATGTTGTTGAAGAAAATTTTTAATCGTTTCCTGGATCATAATATGAATAAGGTAAAAAACTATAAGCCGGATGATCAGATTTCACTGAGCTCTAACCATCTCATTTCTTTTTCGTCTAAGATAGCGATTATTTCAGCAATACGGTTGGATTGCGCTACTAGTTCTTCGGGGGACAGGTTGCCGGAATTTAATGCGGTTTCGATGATTGTTTTCTCTGTGTTCAATTGTTCCATGTCTGTTTCGAGCTGTTGCATTTCCTGGCGTTCTTTAAAGCTTAGTTTGCGTTTTTTCTCTACAGAATTATTCGGAGTGGATTGGGGCTGCTCTGTTTTTTTCTTTTCTTTTTCAGTTTTCTCCAGTTGTTCTTTTTCTTCTTCTTTTTTATTCTTATAAATGGTATAATTACCGGGGAAATCTTTAACGATTCCGTTCCCTTCGAAAGCAAAAATCCGGTCGACCACTTTATCGGTGAAAAAACGGTCGTGGGATACGATCAACAGACAACCTTTGAAGCCTTTCAGATACTCTTCCAGTACATTCAACGTGATGATATCCAGATCATTGGTTGGCTCGTCCAGGATCAGGAAATTCGGATTGCCCATCAATACGGTAAGCAAATACAATCTTCTTCTTTCCCCTCCGCTCAACTTTTCGACCAGGGAATATTGCTGTTTGTCGGTGAACATGAAATATTCCAGGAATTGAGAAGCGGACATAATTCGCCCGTTGCCCAGATCGATGCGTTCGGCAATGTTTTTTACGATATCGATCACCCGGTCCGTTTCATTGAAAGCGATACCGGATTGTTTGTAGTAGCCGTAAACCACGGTTTCGCCGATCGAAATCGATCCGCTGTCCGGTTGCAGATTTTGGGTAATAATATTCAGGAACGTAGATTTGCCCACTCCGTTTTTCCCGACAATACCGATTTTTTCTCCCCTGACGAATTTATAAGAGAAATCGCGGAGTATACAATGCCCGTCGAAGCTTTTAGATACATGGTCGAGTTCCAGGATTTTTTTACCCAGTCGTTTACCCTGGATGTCCAGTTCCAATTTTTTCTCTGTCGTATTCTGAGAGGCTGTTTCTTTGAGTTTGTAAAAGTTGTCTATCCGGTATTGTGCTTTATGACTACGGGCCTGAGGCATCCGGCGCATCCATTCCTGTTCGGTACGTAACAGGTTACGGGCCTTGTCGATGGCGGCATTGCGGTTTTCGATCCGTTCCTCTCTTTTTTCCAGGTAGTAAGCATAGTTACCCGAATAAGAAAACAGACCGAATTCGTCGATTTCGATTATCTGATTGCATACCCGGTCCAGAAAATACCGGTCGTGAGTGACCATCAACAGGGTGGCATTCGATTTACCCAGGTATTCCTCGAGCCATTCGGTCATTTCGATGTCCAGGTGGTTGGTCGGTTCGTCCAGGATTAAGAAATCCGGATTACTGATCAATACTTTGGCCAGGCCGACTCTTTTTTTCTGTCCTCCCGAAAGCTGACCGATTTTTTTGTCATAAGTATCGATTTTCAGTTCCGAGAGGATTTGCTTGATCGTTGTGTCGTAATCCCAGGCCGAATGGATATCCATTTCGGGAATCAGTTTTTCTAAAGCTTCGGTATGGTTGTGCGCAACTGCTTCTTCATAAGCTTTAATCAGCTTCAACACAGGAGAATCCGAGTGGAATACTTCTTCGAATACAGAATTTTCGGGATCTAAAGCCGGATCCTGGTCCAGGATACCCACTGTGATATCGTTTCTGAAAATTACCGTCCCGCTCTCCGAGGTATCTTTTCCGGCAATAATCCGCAAAAGCGTGGATTTACCCATTCCGTTTTTGGCGATCAAGGCTACTTTTTGTCCTTTACCGATCCCGAAAGATATATTTTCGAATAACAGTTGCTCGCCGAACCGTTTGCTGAGATTATCTACTTGTAAATAACTGATCATAATTTTATGTGTAATACGGGACAAAGATAAGAAATTAATGACTACTCAGGTATTTTTTCCGTTCTTCTTCCGGGAAGTGCTCGATGGCATAGCGGAGCATGGTGCGGGGCATCCGGCTGGAACGGGAAGATAAAAAGTCTTTCAATACCTGACGGTCTTTTTTGCCGGTTTCACGGAGCAACCAGCCGACGGCTTTGTGGATCAGATCGTGGGGGTGGTTCAGAAGCAGGTCCGAAATAGCCAGACAGTCCCGGAAATCTCCTTGCCGGACAAAATGCATACAGCTGACTATAGCTATCCGCTGTTCCCACATATTGGACGAGTGGGCTAAAACATACAATATCCCGCGGTCTTTATCTGTCAACCATACTCCCAAAAGCTTGTAGCAGGTGAGGTCTACCAAATCCCAATTATTGATGTTTCGGGTTTGTGAAAGGTAGAAATCGACGCAGGTTTGCCGGAAAGCTTCGTCTTTGTTTTTAGTAAATTGGTCTACCAGGATAAGCAAGCCGGTTAGCCGGATTTCATGGTAGGGAGAAGAGATCAACTCGGCTAAGACCGGAGGTGTTGCTTTACGGTATTTCAGTGCTATGCTTCTTTGTTCGGGAACGGTGATTCCCAGGAAAAGATCTCCTTCTCCGTATTGACCTTTCCCGGTTTTGAAAAAACGGGAAAGGTGTGCGGCTTTATCCGGATTACCGAGGGCATTTAATTCGGCTATGATGTCTTGTGCCGTCGGAGTGGCATGGGTTTCGGGCTTCATCAGTTCAGTTTTTTTCGCCACACCAGCTGCTCCAGCAATAAAGCCGATACAGCGATCAGGATAAACCAGCCGGTGAGGTATTTGTTATTATCTTGTAAAACAATCTCTTTTACTAATTCGCTATTGTGATCGAAGCAGGTTGTTTTAATATCTGGCACCTTGCTTCGGGGAAAATATTGGCTTAGTTCCTGTTCCTTACAAAATTCCATTTGTGATTCGGTACGGTCGTAGTTCCAGGCCAGTACATCGACCAGACGGTCTTCCTGGTATACTTCGAATAATCCTGCTTCTTGTATGGTCGTTGCGTTGGTGAGTTGCAGGTCGCCACTGAAATTTTTCCGCACCTCAGGGATAAATTCAAAGGTGTGGTTTTCGTTCCGGATTTGCAGGGGTTGGTTGGTCTGGATCGTTCGGGTATTCAGAAGTACGGGAGCGGTGGTATTCAGAAAGTAGGAGGTATGAAGACCGGTATTGACCTGAAAAGCCATGTTGACCAAAAGTGGTACGAACAAAGGATGAAATACCAGATCACTGTCGGTGGGCAGAAAGTTGAAAGCAGAAAGGTAAAGATTTCCTTTGCCGTAATGCCGGGATACCAATAGAGGTGCCGAGTGTTTATCCGATAATAAGATTTCGGTATGGGCGGGTAAAATAAGCCGGTAATACTGACGGATTTGAGGGAGTATTGTTTTAATATCCGGTTGTTCGAATGCATCCCGGAATAAGGCTGCCTGGGTTTCGATATGAGCGATTACGGTATTGGTATCCCGTTTGTCGTAGCGGGGAGCTTGTATTTTTTGTAAGAATTTATTCTGAACTTCGGGAGAGGAAGAGGCCGGAAGAACCAATAGATTGCCTCCGTTCATCAGATAGTCTTCCCACATGCTTTCCAGACCCGTAGAACTGTCGGTCAGACCGTCCAGGATAATCAGGCTGTAGCGGGGAAGGTTTTGCCGGACTGCCTGGTTGACAGGAATGGAGATAAAACTAAAATGGCTGGAATCCGAAAATAGTTTTCCAAAATAGGGATTTTCCTCCTGTTGCCATAAATACAGAATTTCGGTATTTTCACTGACCGGATAGGCAAAATAAAATGTATTGTCGAAAAGGACCGGAAAATCGGAGATTTCTACCGTTCCCTTATAAAAGTCTTCTGCTGTGTTCAGATAACTGATTTCAACCTTCTTTTCGCTATGGGCTTCGAGATCGGTTTGGATGATGCTGCGCTTTTTTCCGTTGATCGTCAAGGTGAGCGGAATATGGTGAAAATCCCTGTCTGAAGTGTTGACCAGGGTGATATATACTGTTTCGGATTGATTTTGTTTATGGAAGGCTTGCCCGAAGTTCACTTCTTTGATATAGAGATTACTTCGGTTTTCAGGTTTCATCATCAGAAAGACGGATTCCAGGGTTGAGTCGGTGGTGATGTGTTGGAAATCACAGTTCTTTTTCTGGAAATCAGAAATCAGGAATAGCGTACCCGGCTGGTTTTCTCCCGATTCTTTTACTTCTTTATAGACTTGAGAAAGTGGTTTAGTGGCCGGGCTGATTTTAAGATTCCCGATAGCCTGGAGCATTTTTTCTTTATCCAATGTGACCGGAAGAACTTTATCATTGGTGAACAAGCTGAAACGGCTACCGGCGGGATAGGTATCGACGATGTCGAAAAGATGTTTTTTCGCTTCTTCGAAAAGACTTCCTTGCGAACCTGTATTGGTCATCGAGAAAGAATTGTCGGCGTAGATAAAAATCCGGGGAGTGGTCGTTGCGGGCAAAGCTTTTCCTTCCGGGTTGAGATAGGGGGTAGCAAAAGCGATGACGATACAGCTTAAAGCTAATAGACGCAGAAACAACAACACTAAATTTTTTAAACGTGAACTGTTTTTCTTTTGCTTTTGTAAAGCTTCCAGAAAGTTGAAGTTGCTGAAATAGACTTTTTTATATCGCTTTAAACTGAACAAATGTAATAGAACAGGTATAACCAATAACAGTAATCCGTATAGAAATACCGGATGTAGAAATTGAATGACTGATAACATAAATACTCGATTTATCGATTAAATATACCTGATTGAGGGTACCGACTATTTGCGGGAGTAAAAGTAGCAATAATTTCTGTTTTTCGGGATAAGTTTATCCCGGAGAGTGAGGCGGTTTGTATATCTCTGACTGTCAGTTTGAAAAAATGAATTGTTAGTAAAAAAGCCGTTTTTGTTATTAAAAAGGTATTCAAAAATCAAAGAGATAATTTTTTTAATTGTACTTTTACGACAAATATCATAAAATGGGAATTTATGTCTAAGATCATTGCTATTGCAAATCAAAAAGGTGGTGTCGGAAAAACAACAACTTCAGTGAATCTTGCTGCCAGTCTGGCAGTTTTGGAGCAAAAAATTTTGTTGGTAGATGCAGATCCACAGGGAAATGCTTCGTCTGGATTGGGATATGACGTGCAAAAATTAGGAGATTCGACCATCTATGAATGTCTGGTCGACGGACTGGAAGCAGAAAAGGCAACATTGAAGACTGAGATCGACCGTTTAGCTTTATTACCTTCTAACATTAACCTGGTCGGAGCTGAAGTAGATATGATGAATCTGGAGGACCGTGAAAATATCATGAAGAAAGTGCTTGCACCGGTGAGGGATAAATACGATTATATTCTGATCGACTGTTCACCTTCTTTGGGACTGATTACCGTAAATTCACTGACAGCTGCCGACTCTGTGATTATTCCGGTGCAATGTGAGTATTTTGCTTTGGAAGGACTTGGAAAATTGTTGAGTACGATAAAACTGATTCAGAAACGGTTGAATACCGATCTGGAGATCGAGGGATTTGTGTTGACGATGTACGATGCCCGGTTGAGGTTGTCGAATCAGGTGGTTGAAGAGGTGAGAAAGAATTTTCAGGATATGGTGTTCAAGACATTGATCAACCGGAATACGAAACTGGCAGAAGCTCCCGGATTCGGACAGCCTGCTATCCTCTACGATGCAAATAGCCGTGGATCTGAAGACTATATGTTGTTGGCACAAGAGTTGATTAAAAGAAATTTGGAATAAAAGTAGATCTACATTAAAATAAATACAGAAGGAAGATTTTCGATTTACGATCGTATCCCTTTTTTATATCGAATCGTAAATTTATAATCAAAATGAAATAGAGTTATGGCAAAAAAAAATGTATTAGGACGGGGGCTGGGAGCCCTGATTGCTGATGCGGCTGAAGAACCGGTGACCAGAGAGATTGTCGTATCGGCCATACAAGAGTTGAATCTTGCCGATATCCGTCCCAATCCTTTTCAGCCGAGAACGGAGTTTGACGAGGAGGCTCTGAGTGAGTTGGCTGCCTCTATTAAAGCGATAGGAATTGTACAACCCATTACCGTAAGGGCTGTCGAAGAAGGGAAATATGAGATTATTGCCGGAGAAAGAAGATTCCGGGCTTCCAAATTAGCCGGCTTGTCGACTATTCCGGCTTATATTCGTAAAACAGAAGACGATAGTCTGCTGGAATTAGCTTTGATCGAGAATATTCAGCGTGAAGATCTGAATGCGATCGAGGTTGCCATCAGTTACCAGCGTTTGATAGATGAATGCAATCTCACTCAGGATGGCTTGAGTGAGAGAGTAGGGAAAAAAAGAGCTACTATTGCCAATTATCTTCGTTTATTGAAATTGCCTGCTCAGATTCAATTGGCTGTCCGGGATAAAAAAATTTCCATGGGACATGCACGGGCGATATTGGGAGTAGAGGACCCGGATACCCAGCTGATGATCTTCGAACAGATTCTGGAGTATGATTTCTCGGTGCGGAAAGTGGAAGAGATCGTCCGGGAATTGGTACATCCTCAGGTGGAAGAACCTGCAGAGGCTCCGGTCGTTGAAGATAAACCGAAGAAGAGTAACGAGATCGGAGATTATATCGAGTTGCAAAAACATCTGTCACGGCGTTTCGATACCAAGGTGGAACTGAAACGCAATGAAAGCGGGAAAGGAAAAATTATTATAGGCTTTAAGTCTGATGCAGAACTGGAAAAGATCATCGAGTTGTTGGATAAGATTGAATGAGAAAAATTGTTTGTTTGATAGTAGCCATTCTGGCAGGACTTAGTGTGAAAGCATTGAGTTTATCGCAAGATTCGGTGACTCAGCTAGTAACTGCCGACGATACGCTTAAAGCTTTTGAGAAGATCGTCCGGAAACCTCATTCTCCTCATAAAGCCACGATTATGGCTATGCTTCTTCCCGGATCGGGACAGATATACAACGGACAATGGTGGAAAGTGCCTATCCTGTACGGGGGTATGGCTGCCGATATTTATGGTATTGCCTGGAACCAGAAGCGTTTCAAGGAGTATCGGGATGCTTATGTCGAATGGGTGCAGTATCTGGATGCGAAAGCCAAAGATCCGGATACGCCTTATCCGCAAAATCCCGCGTGGGATAAAATTCCCAAAGCTTTCGATGTGGAGACCGATCCTTATTTGCAAACATCCCAGGGACAAACCTGGTTTAAAAATACGTTGAGTAACCGGAAAACTTCTTTTAAGCGGAACCGGGATTTGTGCTATATTGTGATGGCCGCTATTTATGCCATTAATATTATCGATGCCACGGTGTATGCGCATTTTTATGATTTTGAGATAGATGATAATCTGAGTTTTAATTTACAACCTACTTCTTCCTATAGTCCTGTTAGCGGAGGAAGTATCGGTTTGACTTTAACTTTTAATTTTTAACGCGAGATGATACGTTTTTTGTTTTTTGCTGTATCCTGTCTGCTATATCATGCTGTATGCGGGGTGAATGTGGTGTCTAAAGATAGTGTTGCTTCGGTAGAGCAAGATACTGTAATTGAAAATCAGATTATAACGGATTCTATTCCGGAATCTTTTCTGGAGAAATTGGATTATTATTATACGAGCTGGTATACAGGGAAACGGGATAGTACTTATTATGTCGATTCGCTTTGTATAGCAGAGAGTTGTAAAAATATTGTTCCCTGTAACGATTCGGTTTATCTGTTGCGTTTGGATTCTTTACAATCTGCCGTTCCATTGTCGTTCAACGATATTGTCCGTACGTACATCGAACTGTATACGGTGAAAAAACGGTTGCAGGTAGCCAATATGTTAGGACGGAGTGAATATTATTTCCCCATTTTCGAAGAAGCGTTGGATGCAGAGTGTATGCCTTTGGAACTGAAATATTTGCCTGTAATCGAGAGTGCTTTAAATCCGAAAGCTTTATCCAGGGCGGGGGCCTGTGGATTGTGGCAATTCATGTACGGCACAGGGAAAATGTATAAGCTTGAAATCAATTCCTATGTCGACGAACGCCGTGATCCGGTAAAAGCAACTCAGGCGGCAGTTCGCTATCTGAACGATCTGTATGCTATTTATGAAGACTGGATTCTGGTGATAGCTGCTTATAACTGTGGGCCGGGGAATGTCAATAAAGCGATTCGTCGTTCCGGAGGAAAAAAGAATTATTGGGATATATACTATCATCTGCCTAGAGAGACCCGGGGATATGTGCCCGCTTTTATCGCTGCGAATTATGTATTCGCTTATTATAAAGAACATGGCATTTTCCCGATAGAATCAACCTTGCCGCCGATGTGTGACAGTATTATGGTGAACGATGCTTTGCATTTCGAGCAAATTGCGGCCAAGCTGGATTTTTCTGTTGAAGAATTGCGTGATTTGAACCCTCAGTACCGGGCCGACGTTATTCCTGCCGGTTTTGGAAAATCGTACGCTTTGAAGATGCCTTATAACCATATCGGTAGTTTTATCGATAATCAGGATTCTATTTTTGCTTGTAACCGCAGTAAATATTTCAACGATAACGATCGGACCGCCGATCCTAAAAACCGGATTAAAGTGCATGCACAGGCTTTGGGACAGGACGGACGGGCCCGTTTGGTATATACTGTGAAAAGTGGTGATGTACCCGGAGCTATTGCTATGAAATTCAATGTCCGCTTGGCCGACCTGAAATACTGGAACAACCTCAATAAACGGATGACGATCCGGCCGGGGCAAAAATTGGTGGTGTATGTACCTGAGAAAAAAGCCAATCAATACAAGAATAAGGCTGCTTATACCGGTAAGGAAGATAACGTAGCCTCAGCCCCGAAAGTCGAAACGATCGATGGTGAGTTTGTATTGTATACCGTCCGGAAAGGAGAAAACCTTTGGTCTATCGCCAAGAAATATCCGGGAGTATCGAATAAGGATATTATGCGCTGGAACGGAATCTCTGAAAATCAGGTCAAAGACATTCGTCCGGGACAAAAGTTAAAGATAAAGATTTAGTTTAATTTTTTTTCATTAAGAATAATATACAACTTTCAAATTAGGTATTAATTAAAAAACACCCAATTTTACACCCGGATTTGTAAAATTGGGTGTATTTTTGTAAAATACTGATTATCAGTATTTGTTGTGGAGCAGCAGGGAATCGAACCCTGGTCCAAACACGGAATCCATATGCTTTCTA
>ERZ857785.3050-NODE-3050-length-13253-cov-16.867328_pt1 | contig 13253 bp, 8 predicted proteins | sample MGYA00519763_ERZ857785 | MGnify/ENA primary metagenome ERZ857785 (study PRJEB31778, sample SAMEA3449365) | human gut metagenome | biome: human gut; feature: human-associated habitat; material: faeces | place: United Kingdom | collected 2010/2012 ... | reverse complement strand
TTTAATTGTTAAAAAATCTATCTCCATTGTCCAAAATGGACTGCAAAGGTACGCATTTTTTCGGAAATACAATATGTATGCACGTCTTTTTTCGCCATTTCCCAGGATTTTACGCCGTTTGCAATACTTTTTACTTATAGAATTTCCTGTAAAATAAATTCCGGTTATATATAAACCGACAACGGATTTATTATCAACGCCATAAACCGAATGCTCCGGGCCTTGATCCCCGGCACGGACTTTGCCCCGCAAACGGCGTGCAGACAGCCCTTCCCGACAGGAACGGCCCGAAAACAAACTGCACCGCAAAACCATGACAATCACCAGAAAACGATTCACACACACGCTTTTACCGGCGCTTCTCGCCGCATTCGCCGGCTTCGCGGCGTGCAGTTCGGACGACGACGCCCCCGAACCGCCGAAACCCTCCGGCTACGACATCTACACGGCGGGCTACACCACGCCCGCATCGAAGGCCGTCGCAACGGTCTGGAAAAACGGGCAGCTGCTCTACACGCTCACCGACGGCACGAACGACGCCTGGGCCTACGCGGTCTGCGTTTCGGACGGCACGGTCTATGCCGCCGGCTACGAACGGCAGGGCGACCGGATCGTGGCGAAGGTCTGGGAAAACGGCACGCTGAAATACACCCCGGGCGCTCCCGGCGCCGACTCGTACGCCTACTCGGTCTTCGCCGCAAACGGCAGCCTCTACACGGCCGGGAGCGAGGAGAGCGGCGGAGCCTTGACGGCGAAAATCTGGAAAGACGGCGATGCGCTCTACGCCTATTCGGTCAGCCCGGCCGTCTCGCAGGCCCGGTCGGTCTGCGTCTCGGGCGGCGACGTCTACGCCGCAGGCAGTCTGCAAAGCGGGCTCACGAAGCCGCTCGCCGTGGTCTGGAAAAACGACAAGGCGCACTACACGCTCTCCGACGGGGAGACCCCCGCCGGAGTGAACGCACTCTGCCTTTCGGGCAGGACGCTCTACGCCGCAGGCCACTCGGGCGGCGCCGCAGCGGTCTGGAAGGACAAGGAGCTGCTCTACACCCTGACCGACGGCAGTTCTTATGCCGAAGCCACCGCCGTCTGCCGGTTCGGACACACGCTCTACACGGCGGGTTACCACACCGACGGCTTCGAGGAGGAGGGCGTCGTCTGGAAGGAGGGACAGGAGCTGTTCGACCTCTCCGACGGCCCGGGCAGCGGCTCGATGCCTTATTCGGTCGCCGTCTGCTACGACGACATATTCACCGCCGGAACGATTTTCGGCACGACGCGGACCGCCGTCGTATGGCACGGCGACGAAATCCGATACACGCTCTCCGACGGCACGGGTCACAGCGAAGCCTACTCGATGTACGTCGTCCCGCTCTACGACTGACGCATCCCGCAAAACGGGGAAAAAGGGGGCGCGGCCGAATGGCCGCGCCCCCTTTTTCCCATGCAGCCGCGCTGCGGCATGCAGACCGCCCGTCACCGGGTGATCCGGATGATCCACGCGTCGTAATAACCCTCGCCGCGCGCCGCGCCGTCGACACGGATCGGGCTGTGCACCTCCGCCTCGTAAATGCGCTCTTTGCGGTTTTTCTTCCAGACCACGTAGAGGTCGAACTCCACCTTCGTGGAGGTCCCGTCGCCCCAGTCGACCACGAACGACTGCCCTTTCAGACCATCCGTCGGATCGAATTCTCCGAAAGCGAGGTGGTAGCCCTTGATCCTGTCGTACTCATTCACCCCTTCGAGCCGCAGCGCCAGCGGCCGCGGCAGATTGGCCCGCGTCGCCGGGGCCGCAACGGCGTCCGCCGCCACTTCGTAGCGTTTTCCGCCGTATGTCACGGCGATGGGCCGGCCGAGAATCGCATCAGGCTCATCGGGATCGAGCAGATTCACGCCCGTCGCGGCGTCGGAAACGAAAAAGCAGACCGAAGGATTCACGAAATCATAGATCGGCATCTCGTATTCCACCTCCTCCGAACAGCCGGCAAGCGCACCCAGCGCCAGCGGAACACCCAGCAAAAAAACTTTAAATTTACCCATAAGCTCGCAATTTAAATCCGACATGTGCCACTCCCGGATAAAGATACGTTTTTTTTTCTATCTTTGCGGGAAAATCCGCAACAAAATTACACGACATATGGAGTACAATTTCAAGGAGATCGAGGCCAAATGGCAAAGCCGCTGGAGGGCGGACAAAACCTACAAGGTGGAGACGGACCCCTCGCGGCCCAAATTCTACGTGCTGGACATGTTCCCCTACCCTTCGGGAGCGGGCCTGCACGTCGGCCATCCGCTGGGCTACATCGCCTCGGACATCTACTCGCGCTACAAGCGGCTCAAGGGATTCAACGTCCTCCACCCGATGGGTTACGACGCCTTCGGCCTTCCCGCCGAGCAGTATGCGATCCAGACGGGGCAGCATCCCGCCGTCACGACCGAGCAGAACATCGCCCGCTACCGCGAACAGCTGGACAAGATCGGATTCTCGTTCGACTGGGACCGCGAGGTGCGCACGTGCGACCCCGGATACTACAAGTGGACGCAGTGGGCGTTCCTCGAGATGTTTTCCCATTGGTACGACCGTTCGAAACAGCAGGCGCGCCCCGTCGCGGAACTGACCGCCGCCTTCGAAACGAGCGGCACCGAGGGGCTGGACGCCGCCTGCACGACCGAGATGCACTTCACGGCCGCCGAATGGAACGCCAAAAGCGAGCGGGAGAAGGAACAGATCCTTCAGAACTACCGCCTCGCCTTCCGCGCCGACACCCAGGTCAACTGGTGCCCGAAGCTGGGGACCGTGCTGGCCAACGACGAAGTGCACGACGGACTTTCGGTCCGCGGCGGCTATCCGGTCGAGCAGAAGCGCATGAAACAATGGCTTCTGCGCGTGACGGCCTACGCCCAGCGCATGCTCGACGGACTGGACAAACTCGAATGGAGCGACTCGCTGAAGGAGATCCAGCGCAACTGGATCGGCCGCTCGGAGGGCGCCCAGGTCTTCTTCGACATCGAGAACAGCGACCGGAAACTGGAGATCTTCACCACCCGTCCCGACACGATCTTCGGCGTGACGTTCATGGTCATCGCCCCCGAGCACGAGTGGGTCGGCGAACTGACGACGCCCGAGAACAAGGCCGCCGTCGAGGAGTACATCCGCCAGACCAAAAAGCGTTCGGAGCGCGACCGCATCGCCGACACGAAGCGCGTAAGCGGCGTTGCGACAGGCTCCTACGCCATCAACCCCTTCACGAACAAAGCCATTCCGATCTACATTTCCGACTACGTGCTCTCGGGCTACGGAACGGGCGCCATCATGGCCGTTCCGGCGCACGACTCGCGCGACTGGGCCTTCGCCCGCCACTTCGGACTGGAGATCGTCCCGGTGGTCGAGGGCGGCGACATCGAGAAAGAGTCGTACGACGCCAAAACGGGGAAAGTAATCAACTCGGATTTCCTCAACGGCATGGATGTAAAGGAGGCGATTCAGGTGATGTTCGCCGAAGTCGAGAAGCGCGGACTGGGCAAAAAGCTCGTCAACTACCGCCTGCGCGACGCCATTTTCTCGCGCCAGCGCTACTGGGGCGAGCCGTTCCCGATCTACTATAAGAACGACACGGCCTACCCGCTGGCGGAGGACAAACTGCCGCTGGAGCTGCCGCCCATCGAGAATTTCGGCCCCACGGCCGAGGGCGAACCGCCGCTGGCCCGCGTCAAGGGATGGGCGACGCCCGAGGGCTGCCCCTACGAACTGTCGACGATGCCCGGATTCGCCGGATCGTCGGCCTACTACCTCCGCTACATGGACCCGCACAACGACGAGGCGCTCGTCGGGAAAGAGGCGGACGAGTACTGGCGCAACGTCGACCTCTACGTGGGCGGCATCGAGCACGCCACGGGTCACCTGATGTACTCGCGCTTCTGGAACATGTTCCTCTACGACCTGGGCTGCGTCTGCGAGGAGGAGCCGTTCCGCAAGCTCGTCAACCAGGGCATGATCCAGGGGCGCTCGAACTTCGTCTACCGCATCGTGGGAACCAACAGGTTCGTGTCGCTGGGCCTCAAGGACCAGTACGAGACGCAGGCGCTCTACGTCGACGTGAACATCGTCCGCAACGACATCCTCGACCTCGACGCCTTCCGCGCATGGATGCCCGAATACAAGGACGCCGAATTCATCCTCGAGGACGGCAAGTACGTCTGCGGCTGGGCCATCGAGAAAATGTCGAAGTCGTTCTACAACGTCGTGAACCCCGACTACATCGTCGACAACTACGGCGCCGACACGCTGCGCATGTACGAGATGTTCCTCGGGCCGCTGGAGCAGTCGAAACCCTGGGACACGAACGGCATCGACGGCGTGCACAAATTCCTGCGCCGCTTCTGGCGCCTGTTCTTCGACCGCGACGGGCAGCTGTGCGTCACGGACGAAAAGGCGACCGAGCAGGAGCTGCGCACCCTCCACAAGACCATCAAAAAGGTCTCGGAGGACATCGAGAACTTCTCGTTCAACACCTCCGTGGCGGCCTTTATGATCTGCCTCAACGAGCTGGGCGAGTGTTCGAAGCGCGAAGTGCTCGAACCGCTGACCGTGCTGCTCGCCCCCTTCGCCCCGCACATCGCCGAGGAGCTGTGGGCCGCGCTCGGACACACCGAATCGGTCTGCACGGCCTCCTATCCGGTCTGCGACGAGACGCACCTCGTGCGGAACTCGTTCGAATACCCCGTGTCGGTCAACGGCAAGCTCCGCTTCCGGAAGGAGTATGCCGCTTCGATGACGCCCGCCGAGATTCAGGCCGACGTCGTCACGGCCCCCGAGGCGCAGAAATGGCTCGAAGGCAAAACCCCGAAAAAGATCATCGTCGTGCCGGGCAAGATCATAAACATCGTGATCTGACACCCCGTCACGCCTAAAATACCGATTTATGAAACGCACACTACCGCTTATCGCAACACTCCTGCTTATGACCGCAACAGCATCGGCACAGGATTACGGACAGACCGCGACCCTCAAAATCTGGGACAACACGACCGCGCCCCACAGCAACGGCATCACGACGCCGGAAACGGAAAAGGAACCCAACCGCGTACGGAACACCTCCGAAGCGACTCTCTACATCTTCCCGGCCGACAAGGCCAAGGCCACCGGCCAGGCCGTCGTCATCTGCCCGGGCGGCGGCTACGGCATGCTGGCCATGGACCACGAGGGCTACGAAATGGCGAAATGGTTCGCCGCCAACGGCATCACGGGCGCCGTGCTGAAATACCGGATGCCCAACCACCATCCCGAAGTGCCGCTGGAGGACGCCGTACAGGCCCTGCGCATCATGGCGGGACTCGAAGCGGGCGCCACGGGCTACACGGCGGACAAAGTGGGCATCGTCGGCTCTTCGGCCGGCGGACACCTCGCGGCGATGGCCTCGACGATCGGCAGTTTCAAACCGGCCTTCTCGGTCCTCTTCTACCCGGTCATCACGGCCGTGCAGGGCAAACGCCACCAGGGATCGTTCATCAATCTGCTGAGCGAGCAGCGCACCCCCGAGCAGGACGCAGCCTACTCGCTGGAGAGCCGCGTGACGGCCGACACCCCGCCCGCCATCCTGCTGCTCTCGGACGACGACAAGACCGTTCCGCCCGTCAACAGCACGCTCTACTACAACGCCCTGAAGGCGCACGGCATCGAAGCCTCGATGCACATTTACCCCTCGGGCGGCCACGGCTGGGGCATCCGCGACTCGTTCCGCTACAAGGCCCAGTGGCAGGACGCCGTGCTGGACTGGCTCCGCCGGATCAACGAATAAGCAGGCCGGGCACGAACCGCACCCCGGCACGAACCGAAACGAACCGGACGGCCGCCCGGCGACTACATCCCGGAGGGAATCCCGCACGAGGGGTTCCCTCCGTCGGTTTCTCCGGTCCGTGCATTGCCGTCTGCCGGTTATTTCCCATCGTTCCTTGCGAAAGAACGCCGGTCCCGAGAGAGAGCCGCTGCGGCCTTCGCTTAATTTTTTAATTCTTAATTTTCAATTCTTAATTAAATGTGTCGTATCTTTGTCCCCAAAACAAAGACACGACACATTTTTATGGCAGACAACACCATCCTGAACCGCCTCGACGGTTTGAAACTCAAATACGAGGAGACGGGGCAGAAACTCACCGACCCCGAAGTGATCGCCGACGTCAAACAGTTCATCCAACTGACCAAGGAATACAAGGAGCTGGAGCCGATCATCGAGACTTCGGAACGCTACCGCACGGCCATCGCCAACCTCGCCGAAGCCAAGGACACGCTGGCCACGGACAAGGACGAGGAGATGCGCGAAATGGCCCGCGAGATGATCGCCGAGCTGGAGCCGCAGCTCGCACAGATGGAGGAGGAGATCAAGCTGCTGCTGATCCCCAAGGACCCGCAGGACTCGAAAAACGCCATCGTGGAGATCCGCGGCGGAACGGGCGGCGACGAGGCGGCGATCTTCGCCGGCGACCTGCTGCGCATGTACACCAAATACATCGAGTCGAAAGGCTGGCGCTACGAAATCACCTCCTCGTCGGACGGCGCCGCAGGCGGTTTCAAGGAGGTGGTGCTGAAGGTATCGGGACAGAACGTCTACGGGACGCTCAAATACGAGTCGGGCGTGCACCGCGTGCAGCGCGTGCCCCAGACCGAGACGCAGGGCCGCGTGCACACCTCGGCCGCATCGGTGGCCGTGCTCCCCGAAGCCGAGGAGTTCGACATCGAAATCTCGATGAACGACATCCGCAAGGACATCTTCTGTGCGAGCGGTCCCGGCGGCCAGTCGGTCAACACGACCTATTCGGCCATCCGCCTGACGCACATCCCCACGGGCATCGTCGTGCAGTGCCAGGATCAGAAGTCGCAGCTCAAGAACTTCGACAAGGCCCTCGAAGAGCTGCGCACGCGCATCTTCAACCTCGAATACCAGAAGTATCTCGACGAGATAGCAGGCAAGCGCAAAACGATGGTTTCGACGGGTGACCGAAGCGCCAAGATACGCACCTACAACTACCCGCAGGGCCGCGTCACCGACCACCGCATCAACTATACGATATACAACCTCTCGTCGTTCATGGACGGCGACATACAGGATGTCATCGACCACCTGATAGTGGCCGAAAATGCGGAGCGTCTGAAAGAGAGCGAACTCTGACGCTCCGGACAAAGGCGGGAACGGCATGACGGTAAAGCGGACGGCGGCGTCCGCTTTTTATCGTTCGGACAGCACGAAAGGGCAGGGAAAGCCGGCCGGGACATGCCCCGCCGAAGCCCGGCCAAAGCCGCCCGCAACGGTTTATTACCGCTTCGGGCACGCTAAAGCGGCACTCGGTACGTTATTTGATAAACTCCAGGCAATTCGCCACGCTATACTCTGGTATGGAATACACCGAAACAGCGACGATAACAACAGCAGTACAGGGAACGGAGAGGTATGCCGGCTTCCTCGACCTCCTCGGACGCACCTTCAACGAACAGAGCCGGCAGGCCGTCATGGAAGCGTTCGAGATGGCCCGCACCGCCCTCGACGGCATGGTGCGCTACGACGGAACTCCGCTGTTCGACCACTCGGTACGCACGGCCGAAATCGTCATCTCCGAAATAGGGCTCGGACGCAATTCCACCATCTCCACCCTGCTGCACGATGTGGCACGACTGGGACTGGCCGATGCCGACGAGATAGAGAAACGGTTCGGCAGTATCCCGGTCAGCATCCTTGAAGGGCTCAACCTCATCTCGAAGGTACACACCAAGGTGTCCATGTCGCAGGCCGACAACTTCCGCGACCTCATCGTCTCCTACTCCACCGACCCGCGCATCATCCTCATCAAGCTGGCCGACCGGCTGGAGGTCATGCGTTCGCTCGCCATGTTCCCCGAAGGGAAACAGCGGAAGAAGAGTTGGGAGAGCATGAACCTCTACGCACAGATAGCCCACAAACTGGGACTCTATTCCATCAAAAGCGAACTGGAGGACATCGCACTGAAATACCTCGAACCGGAAGATTACGCCTACATCAGCCGCAGGCTGGAAGAGACCGCGGCCGAACGCGACGAATTCATCGCAGGATTCGTCGCCCCGATACGGGAAAGGCTCGACGCGCAAGGTATCCAATACCACATCAAGGGACGCACCAAATCGGTCTACTCCATCTGGCGGAAGATGAAACGCACGGGAGTATCTTTCGACGAAGTGTACGACATCTTCGCCATCCGCATCATCGTGGAGTGTCCGACCGAGAGCGAAAAGCAGCTCTGCTGGAGCATCTACTCGATAGTCACGGACTTCTATACCCCCAATCCCGACCGGATGCGGGACTGGATATCCATCCCCAAATCGAACGGCTACGAATCGCTCCACACCACGGTTGTCACCAAAGACGGCCATTGGGTGGAGATACAGATACGCTCGGAACGCATGGACGAGGTGGCCGAACGGGGCATCGCAGCGCACTGGCGTTACAAAGGGGTGCACGGAAGCGGCAGCCGCAACGACGAATGGCTCGCCCGCCTGCGAGAAATCATGGAGGAAAGCACCAACAAAAGCCAGATAGCGAACAAAATCGACACGGAAAGCACCTCGGAGGAGGTCTTCGTCTTCACCCCTGCCGGCGACCTGCGCAAACTGCCCAAGGGAGCCACGGTGCTCGATTTCGCATTCGACATCCACACCCATGTGGGAGCCGCCTGTACCGGTGCGAAGATAGGCGGACGCAACGTCTCCATCAAGGAGGAGCTGCACAACGGCGACATCGTAAACATCATCACCGCCAAAACGCAGAAGCCCAAAGCCGATTGGCTCAATTACGTCGTGACGGCAAAGGCCCGCAACAAAATCAAGGCGTGCCTGCGCGAAGAGGAGGCCAAAGTGGCCCGGTTCGGACGCGAGGAGCTCGAACGCAAACTGAAAAACTGGAAACTCAGCATTCCGATTGACGATGCGGTCATCGCCCTGACCAAATACTACAAATACAAGACGGGAACGGAGTTCTACGGCGCAATAGCCGACGGGACGATAGACATCGCCGATACGAAAGAGGTCATCGCACGCTACCTCGCCGGGGAGCTTTTCGAACCCAAGGCCAAACCGGCACAGCCCGCAGCCAAACCCGCTCCCGAAAAGGAACAGGAGGGCGATGCGCTGGTCATCGACGAGTCCATCCAGGGGCTCGACTACAAACTGGCCAAGTGCTGCAACCCCATTTTCGGCGACGACATCTTCGGATTCACCACCGTCTCGTCCGGCATCACCATCCACCGCAGCGACTGCCCCAACGCCCGCCGGCTGAAGCAGCAGTATCCCTACCGCGTTCTCGAAGCGCGATGGCGGAGCACCGCCGGACGGAACAGTTTTCTGGCTTCGGTGCGCATCGTGGCAGAAGATACGACCGGCATGGTGAACCGGATTACGGAGGTCGTCTCGGGCGAACTGAAAATCAACATCCGCTCCATGAGTCTGAGCCCGATGCGGGACGGCAAGATTGGCGGGACGATAAACATCGAGGTACCCAGCACGGCCGTCGTCGATATGGTGGCGGCCAACCTGATGAGAATAAAAGGGGTAGAGAAGGCTTACCGCGTCACGCAACAGTGACCGCCCCGCCGAAAATCCCGGCATCTTCCCGTATGTTTCCATATCTACGGGAGAATGCTTATTTTTGTTTGCTGTACCGACAGCGTGCGGCAGAAACAAATTATTGAGAATACGGCAACGGTCCGACCGCTACCCGGCGAGGCATAACACTCCCCGGGTACGGACCGAAACGGCCGAAGACATGACATTAACTTTACCGAAACCGACATCGCCTTATGTGTGGAATAGTAGGATACGTGGGAAGCAAGGACGCTTACCCCATACTGATAAAGGGGCTCCACCGGCTCGAATACCGCGGGTACGACAGTGCCGGCATCGCACTGATAAATCCGGCGGGAAAGCTCAACGTCTACAAATCGAAAGGAAAGGTAACCGAACTCGAACACTTCGTGGAGGACAAGGATACTTCCGGTACGACAGGCATCGCCCATACGCGCTGGGCCACGCACGGAGAGCCCAACGACGTGAACGCCCATCCCCACTATTCGGAGAACGGCTCGATAGCGCTCATTCACAACGGCATCATCGAAAACTACGGGGTACTGAAAGCCATGCTCGCGGAGAAAGGCTACACCTTCCGCAGCGAAACCGACACCGAGGTACTCGTACAGTTCATCGAATACCTGCACACGGAGAACCGGTGCACGCTGTTCGAAGCGGTACAGGCGGCACTGAACCAGGTCATCGGAGCCTATGCCATCGCAGTGCTCGACCGCACCAACAACGATGAAATAATCGCGGCACGCAAGAGCAGCCCGCTCGTGGTAGGCATCGGCGAAGGCGAATACTTCCTCGCCTCGGACGCCACGCCGATTGTGGAGTACGTGAAGGACGTGGTGTATCTCAATGACGGCGAAATTGCGGTCATCAATCGCCACAAACCGCTCAAAGTAGTGAATCTCAACAATATCGAATCAAAAATCGATATCCGCAAGCTGGAGATGAACATCTCGGAGCTCGAAAAAGGCGGTTACCCGCACTTCATGCTCAAGGAAATCTTCGAACAGCCGCGTACCATTACCGACTGCATCCGGGGCCGCATCAACGTGGAGGGCACGAACGTGGTGCTGTCGGGCATCCTCGACAACAAGGAGCGGTTCCTCAATGCCCGGAGAATCATCTTCGTGGCGTGCGGTACGTCGTGGCACGCGGGCCTCATCGGCGAATACCTCTTCGAAGACCTCTGCGGCATCGAGGTAAAGGTCGAATATGCGTCGGAATTCCGCTACCGGAATCCGGTCATCCATTCCGACGACGTGGTGATAGCCATCTCGCAGTCCGGAGAAACGGCAGATACGCTGGCCGCCATCGAGCTGGCCAAAAGCAAGGGGGCTTTCGTCTACGGCATATGCAACGTGGTCGGCTCTTCGATAGCCCGTGCGACACACTCCGGAACCTACATCCACGTCGGACCGGAGATAGGCGTAGCCTCCACCAAAGCCTTTACCGGACAGGTCACCGTACTGGTCATGATGGCGATGATGCTGGCCAAGATGAAAGGACTCATCGACGAGGAGAAGTATCGGGAAGTGCTGCGCGGTCTGATAGCCATGCCCGACAATATCAAGGAGGTACTCGACCAGCACGAACACATCCAATCGGTGGCTTCGATATTCACCTATGCCCGTAACTTCCTCTACCTCGGTCGAGGCTGCAACTATCCCACGGCCATGGAGGGGGCACTGAAACTGAAGGAGATTTCCTACATCCATGCGGAGGGGTGCCCCGCCGCCGAGATGAAGCACGGCACCATCGCGCTCATCGACCAAGAGATGCCCACCATCGTCATCGCGACCAACGGCAGCGTGTACGAAAAGACCATCAGCAATATCCAAGAGATAAAGGCACGCGGCGGCAAGGTCATCGTTGTCGTCACCGAGGGCGACTGCATCGTGGCTGAGATGGCGGACTACTGCATCTGGATACCGAAAACCGCCGAATGCCTCACGCCGCTGCTCTCCTCGATACCGCTGCAACTCTTCGCCTACTACATCGCAGTAAACAAGGGGCGCAACGTAGACCAGCCGCGCAACCTGGCCAAATCCGTGACGGTAGAGTGACGACCGCTGCGGACAACCGAAAGAATCGACTATGGAAACAACCGGAAAAGAAGCGATACAGCCTGAACGGGCCGTCCTCGTGGCGGTCGTCCGGGAGAGGCAGGAGGTGAGCCAGAGCGAGGAGTACCTCGACGAGCTGGAGTTCCTCGCCGAAACGGCCGGCATCACCACCGTGAAACGTTTCATGCAGAAACTCCCCTCCCCCAATTCGCGTACCTACGTGGGTCCCGGCAAGCTGGAGGAGATAGCAGCCTGGACGGCGGAGAACGAAATCGACGTTGTCATCTTCGACGACGAACTGTCGCCCTCGCAGACGCACAACATCGAGAAGGCACTCGGCCGCCGCATCACCGACCGCACGCGGCTCATTCTGGACATCTTCGTCCAGCGGGCACAGACGGCCTATGCCAAGACACAGGTGAAGCTGGCACAGTACGAATACATGCTGCCACGCCTGACAGGCATGTGGACACACCTGGAACGGCAGCGAGGCGGTACCGGAACACGAGGCGGAGCGGGCGAACGCGAAATCGAGACCGACCGCCGTGTCATCCGCAACAACATCGCCAAACTGAAGGAAGACCTGAAGAAAATCGACCGCCAGATGGCCGTCCAGCGGAGCAACCGCGGCAGCCTGGTACGGGTTTCGCTCGTAGGATACACCAACGTCGGGAAATCCACGCTGATGAACAGCCTTGCAGGTCAGCAGCGGAGCATCGTTTCCGACATTGAGGGAACCACCCGGGATATCGTCGAGGAAACGATAGCCCTCGGCGATATAGTCCTGCGCGTAGCGGACTGCGCGGGTATCCGCGACACCGACGACGCAGTTGAAAAAATCGGCGTGGATATCATGCTGAAAAAGCTTGAAAACGCGGATATAGTCCTCGCGGTGTTCGACGGCTCAAGGGAGCTTTCCGGCGAGGACAGGGAGATACTCATGCTGAGGTACTTCCGGCGCAAGACGCAGTGCGAGACCGCACAGATCCTCGGAATGACTCAGGTGATGGTGAGCCGCCGCGAGCGTAAGCTGTTGAAGGAGCTGCGGGAGCAGTTGGTGTAGGAATCGCTTAAAACTGTTGACAAGCAAGTAAATATATGGTATCATTGTATTACATCAAATTATGGGAGGTAATTATATGCAGTCAACGGTTTCGGTATTGATGGCGGCGATAGTATTCATCGTCGAATTTTTCAGCGGGATTCTCAGCTCAGCCTCGGACAGGGAGCCAGCTAAACCCGATAAGCCTGATAAGCCTGCGGTCTCATCGACGCTGACGGTTTTCAGCAGGAACGACGAGTTCTCAGATTTGGTGGGAAAATATCAGCCGGAGGGCGCAAGGCTGAATTTCGTCAGCGAGTACATCGACTTCGAAGATTATGACGACGTACTGGAATACGGCTGGCGCGGTCAGACGGTGTATATCATCATCTGCGACAGCGCTGAAATTTGCAGATTCCTGGACAGCGTACTGCCGATGAAAGATATCGGGATATCCGAAGCGGAGGTCTCCGGGCTGTTCAGCTTCAACACTGAAAGCGGGAGGAACTCCTCCGGGGAGCTGTGCGCGCTTCCCGTTGTGAACGCTCCG
>ERZ857785.3037-NODE-3037-length-13305-cov-5.804453_pt1 | contig 13305 bp, 10 predicted proteins | sample MGYA00519763_ERZ857785 | MGnify/ENA primary metagenome ERZ857785 (study PRJEB31778, sample SAMEA3449365) | human gut metagenome | biome: human gut; feature: human-associated habitat; material: faeces | place: United Kingdom | collected 2010/2012 ... | reverse complement strand
TATTAATAAAATTGATATTTTTTATCTAGTATGTGACCAATATCATCAACTTAAGAAAAATAATAAATATATTTGACAATATAGAAAAATTTTATAGACTTGATATGGATAAATAAATTTATAATAAGGTTTTATATTATGTGAAATACTGAATTATTATCTTTGATTTTAAAATAAACAAACAACTTAATTATTTCAATTGAATTTAAAGAAGCTTATAGTTTAGGTAATTCATTTTCAAGAAATAAAAAATTATCATTTTCTAATATTGTTCTTTTTATTTGCGCTACATTACATAAATTTATAGATTCTGAAATTACTAATTTTATTAAAGATTATAAACATTTAAAATTTCTATTAATAATGAAACAAGCTTTTTCTAAAACAAGACAAAATAAAACAAGAACAGGTTTGAACAGACTAGTGTCAAGTAGATAGACTAAATAAAATTTTTAAGAACATGCAATCTTATTCAAGGTAACATTTCTTATGCTGTTTTTTTCTTCAAGCATAGTTTTATATGCTAAAATACATTTATTTCCAAATACATAGAGTATTGGATTGGAACTGCTGAATTCATTGCTTCTTGTCTTACCTCCATTGGTGCAAGGTTTCCAAATTGTTCCTGATATCTATTATTATAAAAATAGATATAATCTTTAATTGTGCACCTTAATTCATTTTCAAAGTTCAAGTTGTAATACATTTCTGATTTAATTATTCCCAAAAATCCTTCTGTAGGACCATTATCTAAACAACAATCTATTCTAGACATTAATTGTATCATCTCATTCTTTTGAAATAATTTATCAGTATATTGAAAACCACTGTCACCATGAACTAATGGTTTAGTTTCAAGATTAGGTTCTATTGCTAAATCTAATGTATTAAATACAAGTTAATTATCAAAATGGATTTATGTCAATATAGTATATATATTTTTCAAACTTTTTATGATATTTTACTTCTTGATAATTTTTCACATTCATTTGGAGTCATATAATTAATAGTTGAATGAATTCTTTTTGAATTATACCAACCTTCAATATATTTAAATATATTGAAGGTTGGTATAAACCTATTCTTTCTTTAAAGTAGCATGGAAAGATTCAATACAAGTATTATCATAAGGACATCATTTTTTACTGAATGATTGTTTCATTTTTAGTTTTTCACATAATTTCTTCATGTCATTACTAGTATATTGTGAACCAAGATCAATATGAAATATAATGCCTTCTGAAGAGTCTTGACAAGTATAAGTATTAAATAAAGATTCTAATACAAGTGTACCAGAAGCAGAGCCTATTTTCTTACGATGAAGGTCCAAAAGTATATCTTTTTCCTTTACTCATAGAGATACATCTTTTCTTAACTATTATATTACTTAGTTTGAGTTACTACATCTACTAAGACTAAAACCGAAAAGAAGGTTTCAATAATCAGAAAAATATTAGATCATAATGCTATGAAAAATCATTATTTATTGGTACAAATAGCCTATATAATAAGACAACTTTTAGAAAATGGTAGCGAAGCTCTTAAAAATTTAAAACTGGGTATAAAATAAATATCTTCAAGATTGATAGAATCTTTTCGCAGAGCCCATCTAACAACTGAAGATATAACTCATATAAATAAGTACACAAAAATATGCTTACTTTGATATAAATTTTACCAAAGGTGGTGATAAAATAAAACATTTTTAGTAAATAAATAAAAATTTTTTTGGCTTTAAGTAGCTTTAATAATCATTTCTTTTAATAAGGCAAAACATAATTTTTAGAATTTTCAAATATTCAAAAAGAAATATTTGATAAACATAAATAAATTTACTCTTTAAAATTGGAATAATAAATTAAGAATTGACAAATATTTAATAGATAATATATAATTCCATCTTTAACAGTTGGAAAAGTCAAAAATTCTGTAAACCCCTATAAAACAAGGATTACAGGATTTTTTCTGCTTTTAAAATATGCATACTTTTTTGTTTTTTAGTATCTTTAAAAATTTTTTTTATATTTTTTTCACTAATAATTTGATTGATGATCAGTGTGAAAGCTGAAATTTTCATGTAATGTATCAGTAAATTCTGTTCTTGTGTAAGTAGAAATATATCTTTCTGAATTTATTTTATAGAAATTCATATTTCTTAAAGTTGAAATAATTTTTGAATAAGTATATTTATAATCTAAACTTTTCTCTAAATATCTAAACAAAACTAATGCTAAATAGCAAGTAGTAAAATGAGCTTTGATTCTATCATCACGGCTTAAATATACTGGTCTAGATTTAAACTCAGTTTTCATTATGCGGAAACTTTCTTCAATTTCCCAACATCTATAATTGATTTTAGCTATTTCATAGGCTTCGTCTTTAAGGTTTGTACAAACAGCATAGAAACCATCATATTGAGATTAATCAAGAGAATACAATTTTTTATTTGTAACTTCACCATCAGTGGTTACGCCAGTTTTGCTAATAAATCTTTTACAGTCATTTTGATTATATTTCTTTAATGAAGAAGGATTAGAATTTAATATTTTTATTGCACGTTCTATTTGATGATTTCTAATTTCTTCTTGATAATATTTGTATTTCAAAGAAAATGTTACAACTAATTTTTGTTCAAGCCCATTTTCTTTAATCCAATGTTCTTTGTAAAAAGTGCAATTTTTAAAATTTATAATCATTTCTTCAGAAGATTGTATATCATCAATGTTAATTTTATCTTTATTATTTTTTAGTGACCAATTTTCAGGAGCTAAAGCCCATGTTTTCAAATATTTCTTTAATTTTTTTAATGATTGTGTTGTTATGAAAGCATAATTGTCTAAATTATCAAACTTTCTATTTTCAGTTGAAGAAAGCCCTACATCTATACAGATAACAAACTTTGATAAAGAAAAATCATTTATAATTTTTTTCTAATGGTTTTAATGTAAGTTGTTCATTTTTATTGCCTTCGCTTATCGAAAATGCTAGTGGTATACCATCTCCATCCATAAATAGTCCCATTTGAATAATAGGATTAGGTCTATGCTCTTTAGATGGACCATATTGTTTAAGCACTTCTTCTTGCTCTATTTCAAAGAAATAGTTAGTGCAATCATAATAAAGAATTCTATAATTTCTTTTAAATAAATTAAGACTGTTCTTATAGGATTCTGATTGTATAAAATCATTTTCTTTAGCAATAAATTCAAGAGAGCAATAAATGTGTTGTAATTCGAAATCAGGTTTTTAGATAATTTATATGTTTCAAATTTTGAAGCTAGAAAGAATATTCTGCTATAAATTAATCTTGAAAGGATACTATCTAAATTATATGTGAATTTATACTTACTTTTTATCTTATTACAAATTTCATTTATTCCTAAATCATGATAGATTTTTTGAAAAAAAAGATAGCCACCATTAAAAGAATGCTGTTCGTTATTTTCTAAAAGTTTAGATTGCGAAAGCGGTAGCAGAATTTTTCTCGTTTGTTCTTTTTCATTAAGTTATTTTACATAGTTTTTTGCCTATTCATAAGGATCTTCACCATTAAGTTTTTTTCTAAGCTCTGCTTCAGTTCCTAATTTTTCAACTGTTATAGTACATTCTTTTTTACTTTCATAAACAGTTTTAATAACATAAAATGATGATCAATTTTTTGATTTGGATATTTTTAACCTCATAAAAATACCTACATTTTTTTATATTATATCACGCAATATGAAATTTGAAAAATTGACAAAAAATAAGACTATATCTAGGGTTCGACGCATTTTTGTGTCAAACTCCCGAAATATTTGATAAGCATAAATAAATCTACTCTTTAAAATCGATGCTTAAGTAAGAGATTGACATAGATTCAGATATATGTTAAATTAAGTATGAAAATAAAATTTTATTAAAAGACATACTAACATCTAAAATTATTACTTAAGTCATCAGAAAAAGCAGAATATGTGTGATAAGTAGAATTAAGATAATTTAAGTTATATAAGAGTCATATTTATGTCAAATATAAGTTGCTTTTTGATAAATAGCACATTAAGACAAACTTTATTTTTTTGAAACAGAAGGTATCGTTTTCAACAATTGTATTGATACTTAAATAACAAATTTGTTTTCTAATATCATTAGAAAAGCAAAGAAGCAAGTGATTTTTTTTAAAATATAAATAATTGTGTATAACAATTACTCTTTTTAAGGAAAAATGCTGTTTTTTATAATTTTGGCATAATCTTTATTGGAGTGATTGTTTATATAATATTAACTTATATTAAAGGAGATGAAAAAATGGATAAAATAGTTGATGAAAAAGTAATTGATGAATTATTTGAAGAACTAACAGAAGAAGCTCAATTCGCTGAAGATGCTAATTGTGGTGGTAGTGCTTGTTTATATGACTACAAAAGACAATTTACTTGCTGGTAGAATTATAGAAATTTTATAGTAATTTTCAAATAAATAAGCACAAAAAAGGACTGTTTAACTAAATATTTAGTAAACAGTCCTATATAATATAAAAATTTTTATTTGTGGAGTTTAATTTATGTTTAAAATTTTTAACAATTTTATTTATTATATAGATAGTAATGAAAAATTTTGTATAGAAAAAAAAAATTATAAGTATTTATTAGAATATCTTAAAAGTGAAATAAGTAATCAATATATAGATTATTTACAAAGTATAGGAATAAAACAAAAAATATTAAGTGATCCAAACAAATTGTTATATTCAATGAAAAAATCACTTGATCAAGTACAATATGCCTTTCCAATTCCGTTTTCATTTAACATGGAAATAACAACAAGATGTAAATTAAGGTGTCCACAATGTTATTGTTATTTAGACTCTGGAAAACATATGGACCCTAAAGTTGCCAAAAAATATATATATGAAGCTAGTAAATTAGGGATAAATTATGTAAATATAAGTGGTGGAGAAACTTTAGAATATCCATATTTATTAGATATTTTATTATGTTGTAAAGAAAATAATATTACCTCCAATATAGCAATAAGTGGTTGGAATTTTGATGAAGAAATATTGCAAAAATTGATTAATAGCGGAGTAGGAGGTATATATGTATCACTTAATGGTTCTACAGAAGAACTTAACTCAAAAACACGCGATGGTTATAAGCTTGCAATAAACGCATTGTCAATTTTGAATAAAAGCAATTTTAAAAATTATGTTGTAAATTGGGTAGCACATGATAATAATATAGATGATTTTCCTAATCTTATTAAGTTATTAAAAAAATACAATGTTAAAGAAGTTTGTGTATTAGCAGCAAAACCAGATTCACAGCATAAAATGGATACTGCTCCAACTGTTAAAAATTTTAAAAAATTAGGTGATTTTATTAAAAATTATAAAGATAAGGATTTGGAAATTTTAATTGAAGCTTGTTATCCAGGATTGTTATTTTATGTTAATGAAGATGTTATAGGAAGAGTTTGTTGTGCAGCAGGAAGGTCAAATTTTTCAATTTCTGTGGATGGAAAATTAACGCCATGTAGGCATATAGAATATAAAGAAAGCTTTGAAGATATAGAGGATTATTGGAAAAATTCGGAGATTTTAAAAAAAATTAGAAAAAGTTTTTTGAATGTAAAAGAACCATGTTTAAATTGTAAATATAGTGATAAGTGTATTCCATGTTCTGCAATTAATTATAAAATGGAAGATGATTTCTTTAAAGGAAATAAATATTGTCACATGACAAACATAAATATTAAATAATAGTAAGAGGGTATTTGTATAATAATAGAGGTTTAGTTATGAAAAAATGGTTAGAAAGTGTATACACAGATGGTTCAAAATATTTTATAAGCAATCCATTACCAAAAAGAGGAGAAATTATAAAAATATATTTAAGAATATATGATGATTCTCCAGTTAAAGATATTTATTTTAAACCAATAATAAATGGAACAGATTTACCATTTAAAATGAAAAAAGAATATGTAAAAAATGGTTTAGTTTATTATTCTATAAAAATTGTTGTTCATGAAAATATACTAAAATATCAATTTTTTTTAGTAACAAAAGACAAGATTTATTATTATAATCAGATGGGAATAGTAGATTATTTTTTAGATGAAACATATGATTTTAAAATTTTGGTAGATTATCAACAACCTGAATGGGTAAAAAAATCAGTGTTTTATCAAATATTTCCAGAACGCTTTTGTAATGGTGATAGAAATCTTAATATTAAAACAAATGAATATATGTTTAATAAACATCCAGCAATTTATGTAAAGGAATGGAATTCAATTCCTAAAGATTATCTTGAAACATTTTGTTTAGATTTTTATGGTGGAGACTTAATAGGAGTAAGAAAAAAAATACCTTATTTAAAGAAGCTTGGAATAAATGCAATATATATGAATCCAATATTTTGTTCAGCGACAACTCATAAATATGATTGTTTGGATTTCTTTGAAATTGATTATCATTTTGGTGGAAATAAAGCTTTCGAAGAATTAATGGAAGATTTGCATAAAAATAATATTAAGTTAGTTCTTGATATATGTATAAATCATACAGGAACGGAAAATCGTTGGTTTAATAAAAATGGAATGTTTTTTGATAAAAGTGAAGGAGCATATAATAATAAAAATGCAAAAGAAAGAGAATATTATTTCTTTAATGAAGATAATTATTATAAATCATGGCAAGGGGTTAAATTTTTACCAACATTAAATTATACATCAAATTCATTAAGAAATATTATGTATAAAGAAGAAGATTCCGTAATAAAAAAATGGTTAAAGCCACCATATAATATAGATGGATGGAGATTTGATGCAGCAGATGTTATTGGTAGAAATAATGAAATGCAGATACATCATGAATTATGGCCAGAAATTAGAAAAAGTATAAAGGAAGAAAATCCATTAGCATATATACTTGCAGAACATTGGTCAGATCATGCAGAATTTTTAAATGGTAATGAATGGGATTCAGCTATGAATTATTTTGGTTTTGCAAGACCTGTTAGAGAATTTTTAGGAGAAATGGATTTGCATCGTAGAAGAAATAGTGATTTAGCAAATATGGAAATAAAGATGTCTGCTAAAAATTTAACAGCTAAGATAAAACAACATTTATGTAAATTGCCATTTGTAATTCAGCAAAATCAATTCAATCTTTTTGACAGTCATGATATCCCAAGGTTACATAATAATTGTAAAGTAAGTTTTGAACATTATAGAGGTGCAGTTATAATGTTGTTTACTTTTATAGGAACAGCTAGCATATATTATGGTGATGAAGTTGGAATTGATGGAAGAATAAATTCACATGAAGGATGTAGATATCCAATGCCTTGGAATAGTGATATGGAGAATAATAAATATTATAGATTATATTCTAAATTAGTGCATTTAAAAACAAGTGAAGAAGCACTTCAAGAAGGAAGTTTTAAGATAATAAGTGATGATGATTATGTATTTTCTTATGCAAGGTTTACTGATAATGATTTATTTGTAATTATAATTTCAATGGATAATGAAAATAGAAAAGTAAGAGTACCACTTAAGGCATTTGGAAAATCAAAAATTTCAATTGTTAGTAAAGATTTATTTGGAGAAGAAATCAGATATAAAATATATCAAGATGATATGATTATTGATGTTAAAGCTAATTCTAGCTACTTAATAAAATTTAATTAATCACATAGAAAGGAGAAAAGTTATAAAATATATTTTTATTTTATAGCAATAAAAAATTATGAGTATTATATGTAAAGATAATAAACTAAATCTTTCATTACAATTACATATTACAGGAAAATGCAATCAACATTGTAAGCATTGTTATCATACTGAATATGTAAATGAGCCAATGAGTTTTGAAGATATAAAAAATATAGTTGAACAATTTAAAAACTTAATAGTAAAATATAATGAAGCTAAAGGAATTAATCAAATTGGTAAAATTAATGTAACTGGTGGTGAACCATTTGTAAGAAAAGATTTTATGGAAATCTTAGAATTATTTTATCAAAATAGAAAGTATTTTGAATATTCAATACTTACAAATGGAAGTTTTATAACAGATGAAATTGCAGATAAATTAAAAAATTTAGAAGTAGTATCTATACAAGTTAGTATTGATGGAGATATAAAAACACATGATATGATTAGAGGAAATGGGAACTTTCAAAGAACAATGAAAGCAGTAGATATATTAAATAAATACAATATCCCAACAATAGTTTCATTTACTGCAAGTAAGTTAAACTATAAAGATTTTCCCATGGTTGCAAAACATTGTGAAGAACATAAAGTTAGGGTGTTATGGTCAGATAGATTAGTACCAATTGGAAATGGAAAATCTATCAAAGAACAGTGTTTATCAGCTACAGAATGTTTAGAATTTTTTAGATTGATGAAAATTGAAAAGGATAGACTTGAAGAAAAGAAATCAATTACACAAGTTGCAATGGCACGTTCACTACAATTTATTGTTAATAAGGGAACACTTTATAGATGTTTAGCTGGAGATTCATCAATTACAATAGATGAGTTTGGAAATATATTGCCATGTAGAAGAATGCCTATAAAATGTGGAAATGTATTAAAAGACGATTTAATTGATGTATATTTTAATAATGAAGTGATGAATGATCTAAGGACACAAAAAGTTGCAGAAGGATGTTCAGAATGTAGATTTAAAAAATATTGTAATGGTGGAGCTAGGTGTATATCTTATGCAATAAACAATAATTATAATATAGCAGACCCATTTTGTCCATTAATATATTATAATCGTAATCAAAATTAAAATTATTAATTATTAATTATTGCAATGGTTATTTATTAACAATAATTAAAGCTTTTAAAATATAAAAATAATTTTAAAACTTGGGAGGGATTATGTTTACTATAAATATACTTGAAGGATTCGGTAAAAAAATTTTATTTATAAAAGAGTTAAATAATAGTATTTTGATTAATAAAAAAATGAGTTTAGAAGAAGGTGTACATTTTATATCAGAAGAAAAATTGTTAGAAATAATAAAGTCTCAATCAGAAGAAGAATATAGTAAATTTAAAAATATAATATTAAAATCGCAAAAAGTTTTAAGTCAAGATATTAGTACATTAAAAAAAAATTATCCAGTATATACATTATGTATGCATCCATCTAGAACTTGTAACTTAGTATGTAAATATTGTTTTGCAAATGATAGTAAAGAATATTTATCTAAGAAGGGTATAGACATAAAAATGGCTAAAAAAGCAATAGATTTCCTTGTTGATAATTATGGAAATAATGCAAATAAGTATCAAATAGATATAGCAGGTTCTGGAGAACCGTTATTAAAATTTGATTTTATAAAACAACTTGATGAATATTGTTTAGCCAAAAGTAGTGAAGTTGGAAAAGAAATAAAAATTATGTTTCCAACTAATGCAACTTTGTTGAATGAAGAGATGTTAGAATATTTAAATAAATCATCCACTATACTACTAGGAATTAGTTTAGATGGTAATGAAGAACAGAGTGCTAATCGTCTCTTAAAAAATGGAGAAAATGCTTATAAAAATATAGCACAAGGAGCTAAGCTAATAGATAGACCATTTGGAATAGCAGTTACAATAACACATATAAATGAAGCTGTTGATGAAGTTTATGATTATTTGTATAAAGAATTTCCTAAAGCAGATTCTATAAGTATGCAATTTGTACGAAATTATGACTTATTATCAGACATTTCTTTTTATAAAATAAATATTGATAACTTAGTATTACATTATAAAAAATTAGTAGATAATTTATTAGTTCATATAAATGAAAAAGATTATAACTATGTATATACTTTATTAAGAGGCTCAGATACATTTGGTAAGTATATATTTAGATGTTTAAAGAAAGGACTTTTATGTACTGAAAGATGTGGTGCAGGAAAATCTGCAATTTCAGTCGATGATAATGGAGATATTTACTCTTGTAGTGTGGCTAATGGAGATGAATATTTTAAGATAGGAAATTTAGATGAAGGAATTGATTTAAAGAAACAAGAAAAATTTAGAAAAACAAATGTAACTTGTAATGAGAGTTGTAAGAAGTGTTGGGCAGCGTATATTTGTAGTGGAGAATGTTTGGTTAAATCATATTTGACTAATAATAATATATATGAACCTAATAAGAAAATATGTGAATTAAAGTTACAACTAATTAAGCTTAGTATTTTATTTGTTGAAAAGTTAAAAAATGAAAATCCAGAATCATATAAAATTTTAAGAGACTTTAAAGTAGATAATACTAAATTTGATACTAGTTTATGGACAATTAATTATTTTTTAAAAAGTAGAAATATACAAATATCATATAAAAATTTAATGGAAAAAGTAGAAAGAACAAAATATGGTATTAGACCTGATAAATTAAAAGAGTTTATAAAACAATATGATAATGATTTTAAATTTATTGAAATAACAAATTTAAATATATATAGTAATATTAATTATCCAGCAATTGCATATATAAATAGATTTAAATATGCATATCAATATTTGATAATTGAAGGTTTTGAAAATAATGTTTTGAAGATAAGAGATGCAAGAAATAATGACATTGTAGAAGTTCAAGCAAGTGAATTTGAAAACGAAATTTCTAATATTATAATGAGCACTACTAAAAAGTAAATGAGATTAAAGGTGATATAAATGTTTTTATCAAAAAAATATCCTTATGTAAAACAAACGGATAAAAATGATTGTGGACCAGCTTGTCTTGCTAGTGTATTAAAGTATTATGGTTTTAAAACATCAGTTTCAAAACTTAGAGAATTAACAAAAACAGATATAAATGGTACAACAATTTTTGGAATAATAAAAGCTGCAGAAAGCCTGAATATGATTGCTAAAGCTGTAAAAGCAAAAAGTTTAGATGTATTAAAAACAGACTTTCCTAAGCCAGCTATAGCATATGTAATTTATGAAGATGGAATGAGACATTATGTAGTATTATATGAGGTTAATGAGAAAGAAGTTATTTTGGCGGATACTGGGAAAGGGATTGTTAAGTATAAAATTGATGAATTTTTTAAAATATGGACTGGTAACTTAATTCTAATGGTACCTACTAGCTCCTTTAAACCTAGTGATGAAACTAATGGATTTAAAAGGTTTTTTAAATTAATAACATTACAAAAAAGATTGTTAGTAGGAGTTTTTTTTGCAGCTTTATTTATATGTATATTTGGAATAATAGGAACATTTTATTATAAATTGCTTATAGATGATATAATACCTAATAATTTGCAAAAAAAATTAATATATATTTCTATTACAATGATTATATTAGCCTTTTTTAAGGTTGTTACTGAATTTTTTAGAAAAATAATATTATTATTTATGGCAAAGAAAATAGATATAAAATTATTATTAGGATATTATGATCATGTATTAAAGTTACCAATTGAATTTTTTGCAACAAGAGATGTTGGAGGAATAGTATCAAGATTTAGTGATGGGGTAAGAGTAAGAGAAGCTATAAGTTCAGCCGCAGTAACAGTTATGGTAGATAGTTTAATGGCAATAGCAGGAGGAATAATATTATATATACAAAGTCCTATAATGTTTATTGTTTGTTTTATTCCAATAATTATTTATTTGATATTAGTATTTGTATTCAAAAATAAAATTGAGGAAACTAATAGAAATTTGATGATAAATAATTCAAGAGTAACAGATTATTTAGTTGAGTCTATTGAAGGAATAGAAGTAATAAAATCATTTAATTCAGAAGAATATTCAATGAAATGTTTGAGAGATAGATTTAAAGATTATATGGATGACTTTTTTAGAAATGGATTTGCTGTTAGTTTACAAGAATTATTAAAAGGAAGTACTAAAGCAGTTTTTGGAGTATGTATTTTATGGTTAGGAGCATATCTAACATTATATGGAATTGTTACAGTGGGAACATTTATAAGCTTTAATGCATTATTAGTATATTTTATTGAACCAATTGAAAGAATAATAAATTTACAACCACAAATACAAAGTGCTATGGTTGCTGCAGATAGATTAAGGCAGATATTAGATTTAGAAACAGAAAATTATAGTAAGACAGAGATAAACCCTTCTTTAGCAGGAGATATTGAAATTAACAATATAGACTTTAGATATGGTTATAGGAAAAAAGTTTTGAATAACTTTAGTATGTTTATAAAAAATAAAGAAAAAGTTGCTTTGGTTGGATCAAGTGGTTCAGGAAAAACTACAATAGTTAAATTGCTTATGAAATTTTATAATATAGAAAAAGGTGAAATAAAAATAAATTCATTTAATTTAAATGATATTTCTATACAACAAATAAGAGAAAAAGTAGCATATATTTCTCAAGAATCATATTTTTTTACAGGAACAATAAAAGAAAATCTTTTGATAGGAAATAGTGAAGCAACAGAAGAAGATATGATAAATATATGCAAAAAGGTTTATATACATGATTTTATTATGCAACTTCCAAGAAAGTATGATAATTCTTTATCAGAAAAAGCAATGAACTTGTCTGGTGGACAAAAGCAAAGGCTTGCAATTGCTAGAGCATTATTAAAAAAACCAGATATATTAATAATGGACGAAGCAACATCAAATTTAGATTCAATAACAGAAAAAGCTATTGAAAAAACTGTAAAAGAATTTACTAATAATATTACAACTATAATAATTGCTCATAGATTAAGCACAGTGAGGAATTGTGATAAAATTTATGTTATTGAAAACGGAAGTATAATAGAATGTGGAAGCCATGAAGAATTATTAGATAAAAAAAAATATTATCATAAGTTATGGATGGAACAAAGCTATTAATTAGTGTCTATTTAACTTATGAAGAAAACATAATAAACTTCTGCAAAGTGAGATTCTTTTATTGATTTTTCAAATAATTCATTTTAAAAAAGTAGATTATAAACTTCTTTTAACTTATTCTAAATATAGATATGGTAAATCCATAATTCCAGTAAGGAGATGTAATAATAAATCTATATTTACTAAAATCCCACCTTTGACAGTTAGAAAAGCGAAAAAACCCTGTAATTCCTTATAAATTAAGCGTTACAGAGTTTTTTAATTTTCATGTATCCTTGAAGAAATTTTACATAAATTTTTACTAATGGTAATAAATTCAAAATTTTCATGCAATGTATTTGTTAAATCTGTTATTGTACATATTGGAATATGTTTTTTGGTGACTGTTTTGTAGAAGTTCATATGTAAATGTCAAAAATTTTTATATATAAAATATAATCTTCTTAGTAAAATTAAGTAATAATAAAT
>ERZ857785.3036-NODE-3036-length-13320-cov-3.586581_pt1 | contig 13320 bp, 10 predicted proteins | sample MGYA00519763_ERZ857785 | MGnify/ENA primary metagenome ERZ857785 (study PRJEB31778, sample SAMEA3449365) | human gut metagenome | biome: human gut; feature: human-associated habitat; material: faeces | place: United Kingdom | collected 2010/2012 ... | reverse complement strand
TGTTTAACTGGTTAGAACCCTGATAACTTGTTACCTGTCCTCTGACTAAAATGTAATCCATCGCTTCAAAATGTCCGATCGCATTGGTAAGTTCCCATACCTTTCCATCGATCATTCCTGTCTTGTCCTGTAATGTCAGGGAATAATATGATTTTCCAAATTTGGATGTTCCCGGGGATTTTGTCTTGCATAAATAAATCTCGGAAACCTGATCTCCTTCATGTAAATCACTAATATATCTCATGTTATTGTGCCTTTCTAATTCGTTTCCGCCAACTTCTTTTCTGGCGTTTTTAAATCCTCTATTTTTTTACCTATGTTATTATGCCATAGTTTGCTTGTAAAATCTAGGGGAATTTCATTTAGATTCTAGGCAGTCTTTCAATATTTTAAAAATTTACATTCCCGGCATTTCTATATGCCTGTTCATAAAAGAACTCCTGTGAATTTAATGGTGTATCCTGATTTTTCGGAATTTTATAATTCCCTTTGTTGTCTTCTTCCCTTGCTTTTTGATTATCAGAAAGCATTGTTATGAACATTTCGATCAACTGCATTTTAATATCTGGATCATAAATCGGAGTTGCCACCTCCACTCTTCTCAGTGTATTTCTCGTCATAAAATCGGCGGACGCAATATATACTTTTTCTCTTCCTCGTGTTCCAAAAATATAGATTCTTGAATGCTCTAAATATCTTCCAACAATACTTCTTACATGGATGTTCTCTGTCTCTCCTTTGATTTCAGGAATCAGACAACAGATTCCTCTGATCACCATATCAATTTTAACTCCCGCTTTTGAAGCTTCCACTAATTTTTGCATGATCTTTTTATCTGTCAGAGAATTCATTTTTAATCCAATGTAGGCTGACTCTCCGATCTTCGCATGTTCAATTTCTCGATCGATCATATGAATCACTTTATTTTGCAGACAATGTGGTGCAACAAGCAAGTGATCCACGGATTCCACAGTCTCTCCCATAGATAGCGCCTGAAATACTTCTGCTGCCTCCATCGCAATATCAACATTCGCTGTCATCAGAGATAAATCTGTATACAGACGGCTTGTTTTTTCATTATAGTTTCCAGTTCCGATCTGTGTTATGTATCCAACTTTTCCCTGTTTCTTTCTTGTGATCAGACAAAGTTTTGAATGTACCTTATAACCGTCCAATCCATAAATAACCCTACACCCTGCATCTTCTAACTGTCTGGACCATTCGATATTATTTTCCTCATCAAATCTTGCTTTTAACTCCACAAGAATTGTGACATCTTTTCCATTTTCAGCCGCTTCGATCAAAGATGCGATGATCTTACTTTGTTTTGCTACACGATATAATGTCATTTTAATTGATACTACATCTTTATCTTCTGCAGCTTCCTGAAGTAATTTTAAAAACGGACGCATACTTTCATATGGATAAGACAATAGTTTGTCTTTCTTCGCAATCTGATCCATGATCGATTCATCTTCATTAAATTGAGGCGATCTCTGCGGAACTCTTTTGTCAAAGAAAAGATCTGTCTCTCTTCTTAAAATATCCTGAATCGTAAATATGAAAGAAAGATCTAATGGTGTGTAATTATAAAATACATATTCTGGATCAAGGTCTAGATACCCGCATAAAAGATCAATGATCTCTCCATCCATTTCTTTTGAAAGTTCCATTCTTACAGGTGCTAATTTTTTTCGTTTCTTAATCAATTCTACCATAAAGTCACGATAATCAAGATCTTCATCATACATAGCATCTGCATCAATATCTGCATTTCTTGTAATGCGGATTAATGTTTTTGCTTTGACATGATATCCTTTAAAGATTCTTGGCACATAGTGAAGGATCATTTCTTCAGATAACATATAGGCATCTTTTCCTGGAATATTGATCAGACGCTCAAACACTTCATTTCCACATGGAATAATTCCTAATTTTTCTTTTCCATTTTTAGTTTCTAATACAGCTACTGCGTAAATTTCTTTATTTTTTAAAAATGGAAATGGCTGTCTCTTTCCGATGATCGTTGGAGAAATCAATGGTGCGATTTCTGCCTGAAAATAAGCTCTTAAATATTCACTTTCTTTTTTGGATATTTTCTGAAAATTGACAAAATGAATATTATGTTCTTTGAGAGAATCCATCATCTCCTCATATACATTATCTTTTCTTCTATTAAGCTTTCGAACCTGCGGCATGATCGCATCCAGCTGCTCTTTTGGTGTCATTTTTGTCTTGTTTTCTTTCATATTTTTATCTAGCAGGATCTGATCGATCAGTGATCCAACCCTTACCATGAAAAATTCGTCTAAATTGCTCTGGTAAATAGATGCGAATGTCAGTCTCTCACACAGTGGTACTTCTTTATTCTCAGCTTCTTCTAATACTCTTTCATTAAATTTGAGCCAGGATAGTTCCCGGTTCATAAAAATCTTTTGCTGTGTTTTCATCTTTTCCTCCAATTATTTTATATACATTTTCATTGTACTGGTTCAATGTAAAATCAAATATCTTGTTATGTTAAGTTCTTGTAAATTAACCATATCTTTCCCATTTTCCTTATGTTTACAGCAAAAACAATCTATGATAAACTTATTTTATATATGTAAAAAGAGTTGCAATAATTTAATGTAAATGAGGAATTTTTCATGAATCAAAAAGTATTACAAACACTTGAATTTGATAAGATCATAAATATTTTAACCGGATACGCGACAACTGAGCTTGGGAAGTCAATGTGTGCCAACTTAAAACCGATGACTGAGGAAGCTGATATCTTAAATGCTCAGGATCAGACACAGGATGCATTGACACGTATCTACAAACGTGGAAATGTATCTTTTTTTGGGGTAAGTGATCTTTCCCCTTCTCTTGCACGATTAAAGATGAGAGGTACTCTTGGAACCGGAGAACTTCTTGATATCGCCCGTGTTCTGGAATCTGTAAAGAACGCTGTTTCTTACGGGGTCCGCACGGAGGATGATATTGAGGCTGATTCTCTCGATGAACTTTTTGAAAGTCTATTACACGAAATCCGCCGCTGTATCATTTCCGAGGAAGAGATCAGTGACGATGCTTCTTCTACTTTAAAGCACATCCGCCGTGCTATGAAACAGACAAATCAGAAGATTCATACACAGTTAACTGCTTTGGTAAGTTCTGCTTCCAATCAGGATAAACTGCAGGATGCGATCGTTACGATGAGAAATGGTCGTTATTGTATCCCTGTCAAACAGGAATACAGAAGTTCTTTCCAAGGAATGATCCATGATCAGTCTGCTTCTGGAAATACATTATTTATCGAACCGATGTCTGTTGTAACATTAAATAATGAATTAAAAGAATTAGAAGGAAAAGAACAGTCTGAAATTGAACATATCCTTTCTATGCTAAGTGAACAGGCTTCTTATGTTGTTGACGATCTTGCACATGATCAGAAAACACTTGTCCTGTTAGATTTTATTTTCGCGAAAGCCAAATATGCCAAGGATCTTGATGCATCCAAACCTATTTTCCGTGAAGATGGAATTATCAATATCAAACAGGGATGTCATCCTTTATTAGATCGTAAAAAAGTTGTCCCGATCAACGTTTCTCTTGGAAAAGATTTTTCCATGCTGATCGTTACCGGACCAAACACTGGTGGTAAAACGGTATCTTTAAAAACCGTTGGATTATTATCTTTAATGGGACAGGCTGGGCTTCATATTCCTGCATTCCAGGGTTCTTCTCTTGGTATCTTCCGTGAGATTTTTGCAGATATCGGGGATGAACAGAGTATTGAACAAAATTTAAGTACGTTCTCCTCTCATATGACAAATATCGTATCCATCGTTCAGCAGGCTCACAGAGATTCTTTAGTCTTACTTGATGAGTTATGTGGTGGTACAGACCCAATCGAAGGTGCCGCACTTGCGATCTCTATTTTAAGTGATCTGCACGATCGAGGAATCAAGACAATGGCAACAACCCATTACAGTGAACTTAAGATGTTTGCACTTTCTACCGATGATATTGAAAATGCTTCCTGTGAATTTGATGTGGAAACGCTTCGTCCTACCTACCGCTTACTGATCGGTGTTCCCGGAAAGAGTAATGCCTTTGCCATTTCCAGTAAGCTGGGACTGCCATCGTATATTATCGATGATGCAAAAAAACAGATCAGCCAGGAAGACGAGTCTTTCGAGGATGTGATCTCCACCTTGGAAGAAAACCGTATCACCATCGAAAAAGAGCGCATGGAGATTGCCCGCTACAAGACCGAAGTCGAAGATCTGAAAAAACAGCTGGAGACCAAGCAGGAAAAACTGAACCAGCAGCGTGACCGGATCCTCCGGGAAGCCAACGAGCAGGCACATGCAATCCTCCGTGATGCAAAAGAATATGCGGATCAGACGATCAAAGACTTTAACAAATTCGGAAAAGCCAATATTTCCATCAAAGAAATGGAAAATAAACGACAGGATCTCCGTAAGAAGATGAACAAAGTCGAAAGCAATATGTCCAGGAAGGAAAAGAAGGTCACAGGTAATCTGAAGCCTTCCGATCTGCATCTGGGCGATGGTGTGAAAGTACTGAGTCTGAATCTCAAAGGAACGGTAAGTACCCTCCCGGATGCCAAAGGTTATCTTCTGGTACAGATGGGTATCATGCGATCCAAGATCCATATCTCCGATCTGGTACTGTTACAGGAAGAAACCGTGATCTCCGCACCGAATATGCAGCGCACCAGCGCCGGGAAGATCAAGATGTCAAAATCTTCATCCGTCGGCATCGAGATCAATCTGCTCGGCCGCACCGTCGATGAAGCCATCGCGGAACTGGATAAGTATCTGGATGATGCATATCTGGCACATATTCCAAGTGTCCGTGTCGTTCACGGAAAAGGTACCGGAGCCCTGCGGAAGGGCATCCATAACTATCTGCGCCGGGTAAAATATGTCTCTTCCTTCCATCTTGCAGAATTTGGCGAGGGAGATGCCGGTGTTACGATTGTAAATTTCAAGAAATAAAATAACTATTCAGTAGGTAATATCCCGCTACAACAAGGAGTTTTTATGGTATCCAAACAGAAAATAATGATTGTAGACGATGACAACAACATCGCCGAACTGATATCTCTTTATCTTACCAAAGAATGTTTTGAGTGTAAGATTGTCAACGACGGGGAGGAAGCTTTGAGTGCATTTCCTTCCTTTCAGCCGAACCTGATCCTCCTGGATCTGATGCTTCCCGGTATGGACGGCTATCAGGTCTGCAGAGAGATTCGCCACAAATCCAATGTACCGATCATCATGCTCTCTGCAAAAGGAGAAGTTTTTGATAAGGTGCTCGGCCTGGAACTGGGTGCTGACGATTATATGATCAAACCTTTCGATTCCAAAGAACTGGTAGCCCGGGTCAAAGCGGTTCTCCGCCGTTTCCAGCCTACCCCTTCCGCTCCGTCGGCACCTGCCGGAAAATACGTGGAATATCCGGATCTGATCATCAATCTGACCAACTATTCCGTTATCTATCAGGGGATGACTATCGACATGCCGCCAAAGGAACTGGAACTTCTGTATTTTCTCGCTTCCTCACCTAATCAGGTATTTACCAGAGAACAGCTTCTGGATCATATCTGGGGATATGAATACATCGGCGATACCCGTACCGTAGACGTACATATCAAGAGACTGCGTGAAAAGATCAAAGATCATCCGTCCTGGTCGATCAGTACTGTATGGGGCATCGGTTACAAATTTGAGGTTAAATCCTGATGAGACAAACACTGTATTCCAAATTTATCACAGCCTATATTTTTCTCGGTATTCTCGGAACGGTGTTAATCTCTACGCTGGGATCTTCCCTGATCCAGAAACATATTCTGGAAGACACCGGAGCCGCCCTGTACAAAGAAGCGATTTCTCTCGCCTCCTATCAGGCAAATACGGATTATTCAGACAATGCAGATGTGGAAGCTGCCTATAATCAGCTAAAGACCCTCTCTGCTTTTCAGGATTCCCGGATCCTGATTCTGAACCCGTCCGGACAGCCATTGATTGATACCGGCAAACCATACACTGCAATGGCACAAAGCTCGCTTAAAGACTTTGATCCTGCGATCATGGGATCAGACAATTATATTACAGGTACTTTTCATGGATATTTTAAGGAAAATATGGTCAGCACACTGGTTCCAATCACGAAAAACCTGACCACCAAAGGGTATGTATCGATTCATCTTCCGATGACCGTGATCATTGATCAGAAAGAATCCGTTCTCGGTCCGGTCCATATCGTGTTTGCGATCCTGCTGCTTTGTTCTCTCATGATTCTTGGTCTGTTTTCTCATTCCGTATACCGGCCGCTGAAGAAAATCACCGCAGGAGCCAACGAATATGCAGCAGGAAATCTGGATTATAACATTCCTGTCACAACCAATGATGAAATGGGCTACCTGGCCGATACCCTGAACTATATGTCCGGAGAACTGAGCAAATCGGGAGAATATCAGCACAAATTCGTAGCCAATGTCTCCCATGATTTTCGCTCCCCCCTTACTTCAATCAAGGGTTTTGTGGAAGCGATCATGGACGGAACGATTCCACCTGAGATGCAGGATCGTTATCTGAAAATCGTGGTTGATGAGACCGAACGTCTGGAAAAGCTGACCCAGAGTCTTCTGACCCTGGATAAACTGGACTCCAAAGGGCGTCCTTTGCATATGAACGACTTTGATATCAACCGTACGATCAAAAATACAGTAGCCACTTTTGAGGGAATCTGCCGCAAAAAGATGATTACCATTGAACTGCATCTGGAGTCAGAAACTCTGATGGTGCACGCCGATATGGAACAGATCCAGCAGGTTCTGTACAACCTGATCGATAACGCCATCAAATTCAGTTCTGACAACTCCATCATCAAGGCAGAAACTTCCGAACGTCACGGTACAGTTTTCGTATCCATAAAAGACTCCGGTGTGGGTATTCCCAGAGAAAAACAGAATAAAATCTGGGATCGGTTTTATAAGATTGATTCTTCCCGCGGCAAAGACCGCAAGGGCACCGGTCTCGGACTATCTATTGTCCGCGAGATCATTGCCGCACATAATCAGAATATCAATGTTATCAGTACTGAAGGTGTCGGTACCGAATTTATCTTTACATTAGAAAAAAGCAAGGGAACCAGCTGATTCCCCTGCTTTTTTTATCCTGTCTTTCTTTATTTCCACTCATATCTGGTCAGATGACCGCCCAGCTGCATATGATCAAAATTGTGCTGTCTCAGTGCCTCGTAGAGTACGATCGCTACGGAATTGCTCAGATTCAGCGAACGGATATCGTTCATCATCGGGATACGGATCGCAGTCTCCTGATTTTCCAGTAAAATCTCCTCCGGGATCCCGCCGCTTTCTTTTCCAAACATAATGTAGGCATCTTCCTCATACTGCACTTCCGTATAGGTCTGCGGTGCTTTTGTCGATGCCATATAGATCTTGGCTCCCGGGTTTTTCTCCAGGAAATCCTGATAATCAATATACCGGGTGACATCCAGGTCATCCCAGTAATCCATCCCTGCACGTTTGATTGATTTTTCATTTAACCGGAAACCCAGCGGCTCGATCAGATGCAGTCTCGTACCTGTCGCCACACAGGTACGTCCGATATTTCCTGTGTTGGACGGGATCTCCGGCTCATAAAGAACAATATTTAACTTTGCCATATTCTCTTACCCCATTACTTTGTATAACTCGTCAGGCTGTGGTTTGTCCAGATACCGGACATCCTCACCATTTCGAAGGATCCGGTCGTTCCCGCTGTTGGTACGCCCTACCACAACGGCATGGATGCCTGCCTGTTCCAGTTTTCTCACCAGTTCGTGACCATCGTCTGCCGCGATCATCATGGAACCGCTGGACATGATCTGGTAGGGATTGACCCCAAAGTAGTTGCAGATTTCCACGGTCTCCTGACGGATCGGGATTTTCTTCAGATCCACTTCCAGACCGACCCCGGCTCCGCTTGCCATCTCCCAGAACGCACCAAAGACACCACCCTCGGTGATATCATGCATAGAGGATACACCATGCTCCACGGCGATCCGTGACTCCGGTACCACCGACAGATACTGGTCAAAATCTTTTGCTGTGTCAATCAGAATAGCCGGAAATCTTTTTTTGAGCTCTTCTTCTTTTTCTTTTGCAAGAATCGTCGTTGCCTCCAGGCCGATCCATTTGGTCACGATGATATCCTGATCCGGACGAATCTGAGATACCGTGCGCAGATTCTCTTTTTTCATCTTGCCAACACCGGTTACGGAGATCAACGGCTGCTTTACCACATTGGTGATCTCCGTATGCCCACCCAGGATCTCTATATGCAGTTTTTCACATGTTTCTTCCGCATCCTGCATCATTTTTCGGATCTCCGGCTCTTCAACGGTATCCGGGAGCATTACAGTCAGCATCACTCCCACCGGATCTGCACCGGCTGCCGCAAGATCATTTGCCGTGATATGGATGCTGTGATGTCCCAGATCCTTTGCGGTTCCCGTAATCGGATCCGTGGACATCACCAGAACTTCATCTTCACCTACCTCAAGAGCGGCGCAGTCCTGCCCTACCGCCGGACCGACCAGTACTTCCTCTCTTCTGTGTTTTACCTGTTTTAATACCGAACGGATCAATACCGGTTCCGGCAGTTTTCCTATCTTCATGATTTTCTCCTCCGCATCTGTCAGCCGCCATACTGGTTCAGTACCACATAGACCTGATTCAGATCGTTGTTTGCAATTGCTGTATACATGGCGCTGGACGCTTCCGCATTGCTGGTTTTTACACCGACTTTGTATTTATTTGGCGTCATCTGATAATAACTGTTATTTACTTCTTCTTTGCTGACCTGTTCCCCATTCTCCGTGACAATTTTCCACAGTTTTGCCTTGTATCCGGTATGGGCACTCTGGATCTGTTCCATACTTCCAAAGGCTTTCTCCGGATCTGCAGTCAGTTCGGTCGTCGGATCAATAGTCTCCAGCGTTTCACTTTCATAGGTCACTTTTCGGTCTGCAGGACGATATTCCTCTCCATACAGAGTAAAATAAATTTTTCCTCCGTAGGTATATCCTTCAATATAAATCGGTGCTTCCGTATTATTCACAAACCGGAAATCCTTTGCACCTTCTGCAATTGCCGCATCCATGGACGGTTCTACATATTTGACGATCATGGAATGATTATGTCGCTCTGTCACTTCCAGTTCTGCCTGTAATACTGCCTGATATAAAGTTGTAGATACCTGACAGATACCTCCTCCAAAAGACTCCACTACCGTACCATTCGCATATGATGCGGCCGGTTCATATCCATTTTCTTCGGTAAACGGTACCATATTGTCACAGACGGAAATCTCCTCTCCAGGATAGAGAACTTTCCCGTTCAGTTTGGAAGTACCGTTTTTTACATTCGTCGCTCTGGCTGCGCTGCTGGCGGAATAATCGGTGACTCCCTGTCCCAGTACATCCTTTACTTTCGCCAGTTCTTCCTGGGATCCTTTCGGCTCTGTGATCTCCACATCCAGATCCACACTTCCCGGACCATCTTTCCACACATGTTCCAGATAATCCGTCACTTTATCCACAGAACCATCCTCATTCAAGGTAACTCCACGCGCACCATTGGTGATCTTGAACTCACCATTTTCTCTGGTCAGCTCATAATTCACCACTTCACGGTTCAACGCTACACAATAGGTCTCCAGTGCCTTCCTCACACTCTCCTCATCTACCTGATAAGAAAGATCCAGCTGCAGATTTTCCTGTTCCAGTGCCTTTTTCACCTTATATCGTTTGATGACATTGCCGACCTGTCCCACATCCATCGCCTGCCGGATCGTGCCGTCATTATCCCCGGTAACACCCAGTTCTTTTGCTGTCACACCGGTGGACATATCATCCATATGAAGAACGATCTGATAACCTGTAATCTCATCCACTCGGGTCTGCAGCGCTTCCTGTGCCTCTTCTTGCGTCATACCGGACAGATCCACACTTTCCGCGTAAATATGATCCAGAATCTTCCGCTGTCCCTCGGGCGCATTGTCCGAGGTACCGGTATCGAGTGTGACTTCATCCGTCTCTGCCTGCAGTGTCGGCACATCTTCGCTGTCTTCTTCCTGACTGTTTTCTCCGTCATCTGCAGCAGCTGTTCCGGTAGCCTCTGTGTCTTCCTCACTTCCGTCAGCCGTATCTTCACTGCTTTCACTCTCCTGCCTCGCCTCTGACTTCTGTGTGAGCTCTGTATTCTGTGCGCACCATCCGCTGACAGGCTGCTGTAACAGCATGACTCCCGCCAGCAGGGCCGCCATTATTTTCTTCTTCATCTGTATGTCAATCCCTTATAACATTACTTCCAAAACCATCGGAACCACCATCGCAAGTACCAGTATAACTGCGATAATTCCCGCTACAATCTGCCTTCTGTTTTTCTTCCACATATTCATTTTTCATTCACCTCTTTATGCGCCCGTACCGGGCAATAATCGTATCGATTTTCCTGGATGCCTCATTTTTCGTTAAGCTGTCAACAGACACATCCAGTTCTATTTTATGATATTTCACCAGATCATTCAAGTATGCTTTTTGTGCCGGTGTGATCGGACCGCGTCGTTTTACCTTATACTGTAACTGTTTCGGCTGAAAGATCCGCTCCTGCCCTTCTCCTGCGATCCGTATCAGATGTTGATACAGTTCATGGGTTGCCAGTGCGTCGTGATACGCCCGGTGCGCGTGTGCCCGATCGATCTGAAAATACCCGCACAGATTCGTCAGGCTCCTGCTCTCCAGATCCGGAAGCAGCGTTCTTGCGATCTTCAGAGTATCAATTCCATTTTTTTCAAAAGGAATCTTCTGATCCGCCGCCTGATGCTTCAGAAAGCTGTAATCAAAGATCAGGTTGTGTCCCATCAGATCCAGTTCCCCGCAGAAGTCCAGAAAGGCACGCACTGCTTCTGCCGGTGTCGGCTGTCCTGCTACCATCTCCTGTGTAATTCCCGTTAATTCCCGGATCTTCTCCGGAATCTTCATCTGCGGATCTGCAAACATACAAAAGGTATCTGCCACCTCTCCGTCCAGAACCTTGACCGCTCCGATCTCCAGGATCCGGTCCTGAGACGGATACAGCCCCGTGGTCTCTAGATCCACAACCACATAGCTGGACGGACATGCTGTTTTTTCCATCGTATTTTCTTTTCCTTTCTCTTTTACCCTTCGTCTTCTCCTACTAACTGCTCCCTGTACCGGAAAACATACTTCTGCTCATCTGTCATCCGTTTTTCCCCGGCAGGCAACAGGCAATTATTTTTGCATTATGTCAACCAATGATAATTTTACCATTTTCGCATCGTACGTCAGTACATCCCTGCTCCGGTAATCAAACAGGATCCAGCACGGCTCCCTCACTCCGGTATCCGGATCGTAGTCCATCCGCTCCAGATGGGTCATACGCGCCAGCTGTTTCTCATCATATCCTTCATACTCCGGCAGATACTCATGTGTCTCTTCTTCCTTCAGATAAAACTCCCGGATGTCTCTCTTATACGCTTTCAGATCCTTCGCCCATGCCGGTCTGGTTTTCATATTTTCTCTCGCATACAGATCACAGATCATCAGCTGCCGGTAATATTCCATCTGCTCCTCATCTACATATTCCTGCAGGAATTCCTGTAAAATCTCGTATCGGCGGATCCTGGTATGCGAAATATCCATATACCCCTTCTTATCATAAAATGCTCCCAGAGCCTCATACAGCGCAAATGGATTGTCAAATAATTTTTCTGTCGCACGCAGGGTTTTTCCGAACTGATTACTATTATAATAGACTTCCACCATCTCTTCCACCAGTTTCAGCCGCAGAACGTCATCATATGGCAGCCACCTGGTATACAGCACCTCGTAAGGCTCCCTGCTCTGACATACACAACCGTACTCCGGCGCCGCCTGATACATAAAGGATCCCTTTAACACTTTCAGAAATCCCAGCTGCAGCTGCTGCGGCCGCAGCTGATAGACATCACAGAATGACTTTCCAAACGAATCATAGTCTTCATATGGAAGACCCGCGATCAGATCCAGGTGCTGATGTACGTTATGTCCTTCCTGCACCCGTGTCACCACCTCGGATACCTGAGCAAAATCCATTTTCCGGTGGATCTCCCGGATCGTATCCGGATTCGTCGACTGCACACCGATCTCCAGCTGGATCATTCCCGGACGCATCGTGCGAATCAGTGCGATCTCTTCCTCATTTAACAGATCCGCTGCCACCTCAAAATGAAAATTCGTGATCCCGTTGTCGTGAGCGATCAGGTACTTCCAGATCGCCATCGCATGATCGTGTTTACAGTTAAAAGTCCGATCCACGAATTTTACCTGTGGCACGTTATGATCCAGGAAAAACTGTAATTCCTCTTTGACCAGTTCCAGATCCCGGAACCGCAGTTTCTTGTCGATCGAGGAGAGACAGTAGCTGCAGGAGAACGGACAGCCCCTGCTCGACTCGTAATAAATGATACGGTTTTCGAATTTTTTCAGATCTTTGTAGACAAACGGAATCGTACTCAGATCCGTGATTCCTCTCCAGGGATTCTCCTGGATCTGATCCCCGTCCCTGTAGGTAATTCCCTCAATCTTCGCCAGTTCTGAGATGCCTTCCAGATAAAAGCCCGCCAGCTCCAGGAAAGTCACTTCCCCTTCCCCTTTCATCACACCTGTCACTTCCGGATGCTCCTCCAGCACCTTCCGCGCATCATAGGACACTTCCGGTCCTCCCAGCCAGATGGCTGTGTCAGGAAGCACCTTATGCACTTCCCGGATCAGATTCCTCACATAGGAAATATTCCAGATATAGCAGGAAATGCACAGGACCTCCGGATGATCGCGATAAATCCCCTTTAAAATATCATCTGGATTCTGATTGATCGTATACTCCGCCAGGCCAATCTGGTCCTGATATTTTTTCGCATACGCCTTTAAGCTGTATACCGCCAGATTGGAATGGATATATTTTGCATTGATTGCTGCCAGCAATATATGTTTTCTTTCTGCCATTGCATTATAACCTCCGAATGGCTCTTATTATACTGTATCTTTCCGGTTATCTCAATAGTCACTCGCCGTTCCCTGTTTACAAATATATGAATTTTCTGTTCTTGTAATTTTTTACAAAATTTGGATTTTATATCTTGCACTTTCAAAAAAAGTATGCTAATATATACCTCGAGCTTGCCCAGATAGCTCAGTTGGTAGAGCAGAGGACTGAAAATCCTCGTGTCACTGGTT
>ERZ857785.3032-NODE-3032-length-13328-cov-2.747909_pt1 | contig 13328 bp, 6 predicted proteins | sample MGYA00519763_ERZ857785 | MGnify/ENA primary metagenome ERZ857785 (study PRJEB31778, sample SAMEA3449365) | human gut metagenome | biome: human gut; feature: human-associated habitat; material: faeces | place: United Kingdom | collected 2010/2012 ... | reverse complement strand
AATACTATTAAGCCTGCTGCTGATGGAACTATGTTATCAATGAGCCATGCTAGAGCACTTGCGCAAGGAAGCCTTAGTGATTTCCCGGCTTATGGTGATGGTCGTGTTACCATTCCAGAAGATCAAAAAGCATTGGTAAATGAGCAAATTATTAATGGTCATTCTGAATCCATTGTTCATAATGGAATTTGGTCTATGATTCCTGGTGGCGCACATATTGCAAATCTTATGATATTCTCCGCCGCACAAACAGAAGCTTTGTTAAAATATGGTGCTATACCTGGTCATGCTAGAGCCTATGCACAAGGAAGCCTTAGCGATCTATCTCCACTTGCAAATGCTTTCAGCACTGGATTTTCTGGAACTGGACGAAACCCTTGGAATAAACTCAATTCATCTAGTTCAGGCAGTTCATCGTCTGGCAGCTCATCTTCTGGCGGTTCTTCAAGTGGTGGCAGCACCGCCGCATACAGGGCTAACACTAACTCTGTAAATGCAAATACATCCGCTACAGATTCTAACACAAAATCAGCAAAAGAATCTAAGAGTACAATTGATTTCGTAAAAATCAAGTTAGACAGACTTGCAAATACTTTTGAATATGCAGCAAACCAAATTACTGACTATGTATCTTCTGCCTTTAAAACTGCTGTGTTAAAGAAACAGATGAAGATTATTGATAAGCAGCTTACTGCAAATCAAGAAGCATATGATACTTATATGAAGAAAGCTAATTCTGTTGGACTTAGCGAAGAATATAAAAAGTTAGTAAAAAATGGTGCGCTTAAAATCGAGGATATTGATACTTCTACAGATTCCGGAAAGAAACTGTCAGAAAATATCAAAGACTTCCAGAGTTATTATGAGTCCGCCATCGAATGCAAAAATACAATTCAAGAATTAAATAATAAGCTGCTTGAATTATATGATACTCTGGCGAATATGCCGATTGAAAAAGCTGAGAAAGCAATCGACAAATTAAAATCTAAATATGAATCATTAGATAATGTTTATGGTGCTATTACTGGTGGTGAATCTACTCTTGGTCATTTACAGGATCAGATTAAAAAAGATAATCCGACACTTGCAAATGCTCAGAAAAATTTGGATAAGGCTACAACTGCCAGAAACAAAACAAAGTCAACACGTTCAAAAGCAAGCAAGAATTTAAAATCTGCAACAACTGATGTTGAGAAAACTGGCACAAATCTTATCAATGCGAATAAGAAACAGACCTCTTCCATCGCGAAAAAATTGAAAAGAGCTGCGAAATCTACAACAGATAAGGCGACATATAATGCAATAGCACGTGCGATTCGTGAAGGGAAGCCAATTAGCACAAAAGGCTTAAAAGGCGAAGCACTGAAATATGCTAAATCATATAATAAATCTCTGAAACAGGGAAATACTATTGCATCTAAAGTGAAAGTTGGGAAAACAGTCAGTACGTCTGGCATGACAAGTACCTTGAAAGCTAAAGCCAAGAAATATAATACGGATGCAAAAGAAAAGAACGAAGCCCAGAAAGAATATGATAAAGCCAAAAAAGCAGACGAAAAGGCATTGAAAAAGCTGAATACTGCGCAAGATACTAAGAATAAAGCATATTCAGGTTCTACAAAAGAGCAACAGATTCTTGCTACTACAAATGGTAAGAAAGCTTATGTTTATCAAAATATGCTTCTTACACAGGAAACAAGAAATCTTAAAGAACAGAACAAACAGCGTCAGTCAGCCTTGAAACAGGTAAATAAAAATTATAATGATGCGCTGAAAAATTCTAATTCTGCCAATGCAAGTAAAAAATCAGCACAGAAGAAACTGCTTTCCGACAAATCAGTTACTTCCAAATTGACTAAAAAGCAAAAAGCGGCACTCGAAGCTGGAAAGAAAGTAAGCACTACTGGTATCTCTGATCCTAAAGTTTTGAAAAAAATTGAGGCTTATAATAAAAAGGTCGCCAATGCAACTGATTTAAGCAAGAAACTCAAAATTCAGGAAGATGCTTTGGCTGATGCTACAAAAGAAGAGGCTAATGCCGAAGCCGAATACGCACAGGCAATCGTAGAGAATGCCAAAAAGAAACTTGATAATATTGCCGCTTACTATGATTCATTTATGTCTCAATGGGAAAACAGAAGTTCCATGATTGAAACATATATGGATAGAATGCAGACACAAGGGTATAACCTGAGTACAAAATTCTATGAGGCACAGATTGAACAGGAACAATCTATTGTCGATAATCTCTCTGAGAAATATAAGGCAATGAAACGTAATTTTGAAGCTGCCGTACAGAATGGAGACATTACAAAAGGCACTCAAGAATATTACGAAATGAAAGATTCTGTTGACCAAGTGGCAAACAGCCTTGCCGAAGCTGAAAATAAAGTTTTTGAACTGCAAGCTTCTATTCGTGATCTCAAATGGGAACAGTTTGACCAATTACAGGATTCTATCAGCAGAATCACCAGTGAGTCAGACTTCCTAATTGACCTTATGAGTCACAAAGATATGTTCGATGATGATGGTAAGATGACTGAACAGGGACTTGCCACTCTTGGATTACATGGTGTTAATTATAATACCTACATGGCACAAGCTGATAAGTATAAGGAAGAAATGCTGCGAATCAGTGAGGAACTTGCAAAAGATCCGTATAACCAGAAACTCATTGATCGTAAAAATGAGCTGGTAGATGCACAGCAAAAATCTATTCTTTCTGCTGAGAATGAAAAAGATGCCATGAAGGATCTGATTAAAGATGGTATCGAAAATGAATTAGATTCTCTTCAAGACTTGATTGACAAGTATCTTGACGCAATCCAGGCACAGAAAGACCTCTATGATTATCAGAAGAAAATTCGTGAGAAAACAGAGGAAATCGCATCTCTCCAGAAACAGCTTGCTTCATTACAGGGCGATAACTCAGAAGAAAACAAAGCTAAACTGCAAGAGTTAAAAGACAGTCTTAAAGATGCACAAGAGGACTTAGAAGATACACAGTATGAGAAATTTATTTCGGATCAGAAGGAATTACTTGATAATCTTAAAAATGAGTATGAAGAAATTCTTAATAAGCGACTGGATAATATTGATGGTCTGCTTTCCGATATGATCTCAGAAATAAATAGTAATGCATCTCAAATTTCAGACACACTGAAAACAGAAGCCGCAAGTGTTGGTTATGATCTGTCTACTGAAATGCAGAATGTATGGAATGCTACAAATGGCGTGAATGGCGTAATCGCCGCATATGATAGTAACTTCTCTTCCACTATGACTGGAGTTAGTTCTGCAATTGATAACATTTACAAGAGACAGCAAGAAATGATTAACGCCATTGATTCTATGGCTGGGAAATTAGTTCAAAAAGTACAGGAAGAAACGGAAGATCCTGTGACTGGTGAACTCGAAGAAGTAGAGCAAAAACCTGATAAAAATAATGTTGCAGAAGGAAATCCTACACCAGACCCGCCAAAAGTCAGTGATAAGGATTCTATTAAGGACGCTGTGTTGGTTGATCCTGACGAACCAAAAAAGAAACCAAACAAAACAAAAACAGGCAACAATAAAGCTGAAGTAGGTGACAAGGTTACTTATGCTTCTGGTGTATATCATGCCGCTTCCGATGGGTCTGGAAGAACTGGTAATTATTACCTTGGTAAAAAGGTTAAGATTACTCGTATTAATAAGGGTTCTAAATATCCTTATTGTATTGATGCATCAGATGGCACTGAACTTGGTTGGGTAAAACTTAGTCAGCTTAAAGGATATGCTTCTGGATCAAAGAGTATTCCAAGTGACCAATATGGTTGGACTCAGGAACTTGGAACAGAGTCTCTTATCCGCAAAAGGGATGGTGCTATTGTCACACCGTTTGAACGTGGTGACATGGTTCTTGATGCTGATGCGACAAAGAATCTCTGGGATATGATGAATGATCCATCTGGATTTATCAATGGAACTATTGACGATGGACTCTCCTCTCCTATTTCTTCAATGGGTGTAGGTTCTAACACTGTAAATAACTTCGATAATATTACATTCGATTTGCCTAATGTGGCGGACTCTAAGCAGTTTATGAACGAAATGATTAATGATAGAAAGTTTGAACAGTTGATAAGAACTATGACCGTTGATAGAATGTCAGGAAAAAGTTCTGTATCAAAATATAAATTTAGAAAGTAAGTTAATTGGAGCTATATGTTTTTAACATGTAGCTCCTTTTATATAAAAAGGTGAAATAATGCGAAAAAATGATGAATGGAAAATGCGAAAAATTCAGAATCAAGAAAAGCAAATTGCCACTTTAGAAGAAGAGATTAAAATATTGAAATCTCATATTTCCCAAAATGGCACAACTGATCCTGATGAAGTCATTGATTTTAAACAAAAAATGAAATTGTGGAATGAGTTAATGGAAGAAACCAATAAACTTTCCGACGATTATCACGCATTGATTGATGAAATGAAGGAAATGCGAAAAATATCCATTAAGGCAATATATGGTGGAGGTCTTAGATATAAGATTGTCCGATTGCTTATGAAATAAAACAATATTAGGTGGTGAAATAATGAAAACAACAGATTTTGAATATGATGGAATGCTTGCAAGCGATTACGGTTTTATGGTCTGTTCTTTTGATGATGGTGGTACAGACACTATTGAATATGGTTCATCCATTAACTTTGATACTATATCAATGAGAAATGGGAAAAAATTTTCTCTTATAAACTCAGGATATGATGATGCTGCTGATTTTACTTTTCAGATATGTAAAGATCCATCTGTATTCAATGATAGTGAAATGTATTTTACCATTGAAGAGCAACGAAAAGTATACAGATGGCTAAATAGAAACGACGGCTATCATGAATTGAAAATATTTACAGATGATTTTGGCGCAATTGTTTTTAATGGAAGTTTTAATATAAGTGCAATTACTTTAAACACAGAAGTTGTCGGATTTGAGTTATCTTTCCAGATGGAAGCTCCGTATGCAACACAAAATCGTAAAGTTATACGGAAAAAATTTAATAGACACGGTTCATTTACGTTTATAGATGAGTCAGATGATATTGGTTACATTTATCCACAATTACAAATTACCTGTAAAAGTGATGGAGATTTAAAAATCCATAACTCTGTAGAAGATCGAACAACTATTATTAAAAATTGTAAATCCGGAGAAATCATTACATTTGATGAAAACTTAAACATATACACTTCTCTCCCATCACACAAAATATACAACGATTTCAATTTTGTATTCTTTCGCGTTGCAAATACATACAAAAATAATAGAAATATAATTACTGTAAATTTTGCTTGTGATATTGTGCTTGAATATTATCCAATCGTAAAAGGGGTAGGACTTTAAATGAATGTGCATAAACTAAATTTTGATACCTCTGGTAATGTAGAGGATATAACTTTTGTCTTAGCGACAAAAAATGGTGATAAAATCAGTAATATTACTAACGTCACCGACATTGTTACAAAACATGCTATGAATAGTTATTCTGAATTTTCTTTCAATGCTCATAAGGAATTAAACAGAAATACTTTAAGATGTTGGAATGACATAAAAGATTTCAAGCTGATGTGGATTCCTGAGTGGGATATGTGGTTTGAAACATATGTAGAAATTGATGAAGAAAATGAAGATATAAAAAAGGTAACTGGTAAATCTTTGGGCGAGGCTGAATTATCTCAGATAATGCTTTATAATATTGAGATCAATACAGAAACAGATATTTCCAGAGATGATTATAAAATCCCAACAACATTTTATAATCCAGATCATCCGGAGGCTTCATTAGTAAACAGACTTACTGAGAAAGCCCCGCATTACAGATTCGCCCACATTGATATAAGTCTGATGAATATTCAGAGGACTTTTACTTTTGATAAGAAGTCAATATATGATGCACTGAAAGAAGTCGCAGAAGAATTAAATTGTCTTTTTGTCTTTGGTTGTGGCAGCGATGCCAATGGAAAACCAGAAAGAACAATTTCTGTGTACGATCTTGAAGCTAACTGTAAAGACTGTGGACATAGAGATACCTTTGTAGATAAATGTCCAAAATGCGGAAGCACAAATGTAACAAATGGATATGGTGAATATACGAACGTATTCATTTCAAGGGATAACTTAGTAGAGGAAGTCACTTATACTACTGATGCTGATTCTGTGAAGAACTGTTTTAAACTTACTGCCGGAGATGATTTGATGACTGCTGCCATTCGTTCCTGTAATCCGAATGGTAGTGATTATATTTATTATTTCAGTGATGCGGTACGTTCAGATATGTCCGAACAATTACAGGAAAAATTATCTGCATATGACAAGTTATACGAAGAATATCAGAAAACACATAATTTCGATATAGATTCTTCTTTTGTAAATAACTACAATGCCATTGTCACAAAGTATATTAAATATGATGATTCTTTAAAAAAGATTGAATCTCCTATTACTGGCTATCCAAAATTGATGCGGACATATTTCGATACAATTGATATGGTTCAGTTCCTTAAAAATAAGCTGATGCCAAATATCACAAAGCCGGACAATAGTGCAAAATCTCAAGGTGAATATCTTATGGAAAATCTTCCATCAAGTGCCGCCACAACATCATTAAAGAATCTGTCTGTTTCAACTGCAAATAATATCATGATTTCTCTTGCACAATCTATTGTCAAGGGTTCTTTTAAAATTACAGTAACAGAAACGACTCTTTCAAATGATGTTTGGAGAGGAAAATTCAACCTTAAAAGTTATTCTGATGAAGATGATACTTACACTTCTTCTCCTGTTTCAATTGGTATCAATGAAAATTATGAAGAATATGTAAGACAGAGAATCGAAAAGGTACTCAATAAGAGTGATGATAATTATTATGATATTGTAGGACTTTTCAAACAAGATTTAACTGTTTTCAAATCAGAACTTAAGAAATACTGTCTTGACAGTCTGAATACATTTCAGAAATGCTGTCAGTCCTGTATTGATATAATGGTGCAACAAGGGGTGGCTTCGGATTCTTCCACTGCTACTACTTCCAATGCTATTAATGCAAAGGCGATATATGACAGCTTATATGTCCCGTATTACAACAAACTTAATGCCATTCAGGATGAAATCTTAGTTCGTGAAGATGAAGTATATACTGTTGAAGGAAAATACAACAACCAGAACGAATTAATACAGGATGGTGTGCAAATAGAAATTGAAAGAATCATAGGCGACGTTCAAGATACTTTGAATTTCCAAAAATTTATCGGAGATGAACTAAATAAAGAATTTTGTGCATTTCTTAGAATGGATGAATATTCAAATGACAATTACATCTCTGATGGTTTGGACAATACGGAACTCTTTCAGAACGCATTTGATTTTATCAATGTTGCAACAAAAGAACTGTATAAATCTGCTACTTTGCAGCACTCTATCACTGGTACGTTAAAAAACTTCCTGAGAATGCGCGAATTTGCACCAATTGTAAACTCATTTAAAAACGGTAACTGGATCACAATACAGATTGACGACGAAATCTACAAATTAAGAATTATTGAGTATACTATTGATTTTGCTTCGTCTCAAAATATTGATGTTACATTTTCTGATGTTATTTCAGCGAAAGATATTGCATCTGATATAAAGAGTATCTTGGATCAAGCTTCTAATATGGCGACTTCATATGGAAGCATCGTGCGACAATCCGACATGAACTCAAATTTCTCAAAGAAAATGTCTGACATGATCTTAAAAGGTCTGGATATGACAAACACCAAGATTGTAAGCAGTGCCGATAATCAGGATATTACGTGGGATGAACATGGTTTATTATGCCGGGAATTTAATGATATCTTGAATGACTATAATCCATGCCAGTTAAAGATAATAAATCATGGTCTATATATAACAAATGACGGTTGGAAAACCGCCAAGGCTGGTGTAGGTCAGTTTTATTATTTTGATCCAAAAGATAAAGTATATAAAGAAGGCTACGGCATAATAGCTGATACCCTTGTAGGCAATCTTATCCTCTCATCACAAGTGGGAATCTACAATGAAGAAAAGTCTATTGAAATGGACAAAAACGGAATTATAGTAACCACCAACACATATAACAAAAATGTGTTCACCATTAAAAAAGAAATAACAGATGATGAAGGAAACATAACCTATGAACGCCAGCTTTATATAGACGATAACGGAAATATTGTTCTTGGTGGTGGAGCTTCTATCTCATGGGACAATGTAATTGGCACTGACAAGGATGGAAAATCCAATTCTATGAGTAAGTTATTCGAGACTTTGAATGACACACTTAATGAGAAATATAATTATCTTTTAAACCAGGATGATAAAAAGGCTGAAACATGGTATCAATCCGGCGATCCTTCTGTAGACTGGACTACTGATGAGTTAAAAGCCAAACACAAGGGAGATCTTTGGTATAACACAAATGACCAGAAAACATATATTTTCACTGGAGAATCATGGGAGCTTACCAAGACTACGCCACCAGATGATGTCTTTGATAAGATTGACGGTAAAGCACAGATTTTTGTTGCACAGCCGAAGTCTCCTTATGCAGTAGGTGACTTGTGGTTCAATAGTGCCACATCTGATATTATGACTTGTGTAAAAGCAAGAAATACTATAGGTGAGTTTGATTCTACTGAATGGGAAAAGAGAAATAAATATACAGATGATTCAACTCTTACTGACTTTATCAATAATACCTATACTACTGACATTGGAAACATCCAAAATCAGATTGATGGTAAGATTGAGACGTTCAGGCAGGAAACAGATCCGTCAACTGCATGGACAACCGCAGAGGACAAAAAGAAACATATAGGTGATTTGTGGTATAATACCGCCACCAATGAAACATTTATGTACAATGGAACTGGTTGGAGTCCTGTTGCTGGCACTGTTCCGGATGAAGTGTGGGGCAAAATTGATAGTAAATGCCAGATATTTACCGCACAGCCTAAACCGCCATACAACAAGGGTGATCTTTGGTTTGTTGGCAGTTCCGGAGATATTCTCACTTGTACTACTGCAAGAAAAGACGGTGAGTCATATGTCGAAACAGACTGGACAAAACAGAATAAGTATACTGACGATACTACTGCCAATACTATAAAAAATGGTATTTTGAAGAGTACCTATATTGATAGCCAATGGGTAATTGCCCCAAATATCAAAGGCGGTCAGCTTCTTATTTCAAATAAAAGTGGCACAATTTCCGCACAAATTACAAGTGAAGGTAAGCTCATCGCAAAGGAAGGTGAGTTTTCCGGAAAGATTGTTTCGACTTCTGGTGAAATCGGCGGATTTAATATTGATAATTATTCTCTTTGGTCGGGACAGAATGTACTTGGCGGTTCTGGTGTATATATTTCACCCAAATACGGAATAAGCTGTAATAGCTCTTTTCAAGTTACTACTGGTGGAAAATTAACTGCTACTGATGCAGATATTACAGGAGATATTACAGCAACTTCTATTTATGCTCAGGATGCTTATTATATATATAACGGAACTCAAACTCAAAATGCAAAAGTTATTTGGTGTAATACTACACAATATGAATGGAATCCTTCAAAGGATGTCATAGATTTTGCGATAGGAACAAAGGACAAAGCATATTTAGATTTCTTGACATATACTTTGAACGGACACGTTAGCCGTGAAGCTTCTTTATGTACAACGTCAACGACAAGTGATGGAGCAATTGTCAGATGCTCGTCAACTGATGGCATATCAAAAGTGTGTTTTCTTGCACAGACATCTGGAGTTTCAAATGTAGCCGCCGTTCAATTGCGTGTATCTGCTACAAATGGATGTTGTTTTATGCCGGGTGAATTTGATGATAGGTCTTATGATGGAAAAATTAATCTTGGAATATCAACAAATAAATGGAAACAAGTATATACAAAAGATTTATATGTAGATACTATTCATTTCACACAAAACAATTCATCTATGTCTACTGCAAGTTCTGGTGGTGTGAGTGGAAATTATATTCCTATGACTGGTACATCGAAAGATTCCAATGATTATGTTAAATCCCCTGTAACCGGAACAGTTCATATGAAAAATAATAATGGATGGGATTTATTAAATACAGATGGCTATGAAGTAACAGGAATTTATTGTAATAAATCTAATCAAGTTATTATTGGAGACAATCCATATAAAACCATTGTCAGAGGAAAGAGCATCCAGCTTGGGAATAATGATACTATTATAAATATACCATATTTAGATAATTATACTTCTGCAAATAAGTATCTTGTGGCTGACAATAGTGGAAATATAGGTTGGAGAAGTGTCACTCAAGGAAAAACTTACAATCTGGCAAATGCAAGTACCTATGGTGTTATGTGTTTGTATTCTAGGACAGGAGATAACACAGATGGTACTATGACACAAGCTGCAATTACCGAAGCAATTAATAATGCTGGAGGTGGCGGTAGCAGTTATTATGCCGGAAGTGGACTATACTTATCTGGATCTACTTTTAATATTGGATATAATTCAAGATATTCCGCAGATTTTTATGTAGGAAGTAACAGCAATCATTACGCATTTTGTCCAACGTTAGCCAATAATGCCGGAGATACGTATAGATTATATTTAGGTGGAAATGGTGGAAGCACACATCCTTGGTATAAAGTTGTCACCAGAGATGGTATGCAGCAATTATCGGATGGACGATTCAAAATTGATAAATGCATATTGAATGATGATTTTTACGATATGTATATGTCATTAAAGCCAACGAAATATAAAGTGTTGCATGATGAAGATAGCGGTATTCATTTTGGATTTGTGGCACAAGAAGTAGAGGAATCATTAAAAACAGTTGGACTTGATGCGTCAAATTGCTCAATAGTATCTTGCGATGAGTCCCAATCGTATGAAGGTGGTTATGTATATGGTTTATCGTATAATGAATTTATACCATTTAACACATATATGACACAAAAAGCACATCTCCGCATTGATGAACTTGAGAATGAAATCAAGAAACTGAAGCAAATAATTAATTCATTACAGGGAGTCGCGTAAAACGTGGCTCTCTTTTATTATAGAAAGGAAATATTATGAAGTATAAGAATATTGAAATTGTAAACATTGTAAAATTTTTAGATGGTATTTCTGAAAAGAAACTTCCACAAAAAATCAGCTATGCAATTATGCGAAACACAAGTAATTTCCAGAAAGAATATAATTACTATGAACATGCACTAAAAAAAATACTAGAAAGCTACAAGGATTTCTTTGTAAAGAAATCTGATGATGAATTAATGATGACTTCTATTGGTGTACCATTAGTAGATGACAAACACATGAATGAATATGCTGAAGAAATCCAGGAACTTCTTAACATTGAAGTTGAAATACAAATTTACAAAATTGATAGTAAAGATTTCGACTATGAAGATCCTAACGGAAAATATGATGTATTAACAGTCAAAGAATTATTACAGTTGACTAATTTATTCTGCAAGGAAGATAAACAAAATAATGACTCAGAGGGAATATCAGAAAAAGATACAGATTGAACGGCATAAAAATCAGCAAGCGAAAATGCGACAAAACATACGCAACATTCGCAGCAAACGTAAAAAGCCACATAAACTGAATCTGTCATACTCCAAGTTCGTTTTACTTGGAATGATTATTATGTGTTTTCAAATTGTACTCTTCTGTGAGTATGCAATTATTACATTGGCAGATGCAAGTGCCATGTATGCACTTATTGGAATCCCTGTCGCTTTAGCCCCGATTATTTGGGGATATTATAGCAAATCAAAAGCCGAAAATACTTCCGGTGGCATTGTTTATGATATGGCAATGCGAAACGTAGAAGATAATTCTGTTTGTGGTTCAGAAGAAGATTCTGATGGTGCAGTTGGATAAAAGGAGATTTTTATTATGAATATTTTAGATGGAATTAAAAATTTTTTAAATCTGATAAATGACAACTGGACTTCTATTATTGTAATCATAGGTCTATGTGTAGTTATTAAAAATAAAGCCAGTGATTATTTTAAGAAATCAGATGATGAAAAAATTGCAATTGCAAAGGATCAATTGAAAAATATCATTCTGCAAAAAATCACAGAGGCGGAAAAAGATTATGCAGAATGGTCTAAGGCTGGAAGTATTAAGCGTTCACAGGTAATTGAAGAAATTTACAAAGAATATCCTGTTTTACAGAAAGTTGTCAACCAGGAAGAACTTGTAAAATATATTGATGAACTGATTGATTCTGCATTACCAGAGTTGCGTAAAATCTGGGAACAAAGTAATATTACTACTTCTACAACTGAAACAGTAACAAAATAATTGATTAATAAATGGGTAGTGCTTTTGATGCACTGCCCTATTTTTGAATAGGAGGTATTTTTATGTCTGTTATTCTTACAGCTACTCAAAAAGAAGTAATCAGAAAGATTATTTATGCAGTAGAAACGGGTGGTCAAGTATACGGGAATGTTCGTTATGATGATTTCACAGAAGCTTATGCAAACTCTTCTATTGAACATGCAATTACCATTGGCGGTGGTGCTTGGTATGCAACGGAAGCTCAACGATTATTAAAACTGATCCGTACTAAAAATCCTACAGTATTCAAAAAATTAGATACTGCCGGAATAGGTATTGACCTTGATACAAAAAATTGGGCTACATATAAAGTTCAAAAAGGATCAGATAAGGCAAAATGTATTCAAAAAATCATTGGTTCTGCAACAGGTATAAAATGCCAGGATTTATTGATTGATGAACAAATGCAAGCATATGTAGATGAAGTTTCTGCATTGGGTGTTACAGATATACAAGCACTTTTGATGTGTGCAAATTTCAGACATCAGGGCGGTTTATCTGCAGTCAAACGTATTCTTGCAAAGGCACAAAAGCCATATACGTTAAACAATGTTTATAAGGCATGTCAATCCGACACTGGAAATCAGGTGGGAGCTTATAAATTACGACAGAAAATGGTTTATGAGTCTCTAAAAAAATATATTACAGATAAAGGAAATAATACTAATATGATAACAAAAGCAATCAACGCCGTTATTAATATTGCTTTAGCAGAGGTTGGTTATTTAGAAAAAGCAACAAATGCAAATCTTGATGACAAAACTGCAAATGCTGGAAGTAATAATTATACTAAATATTGGCGCGACATTTATCCAGCATATCAGGGACAGCCTTGGTGTGCTTGTTTTGTTACTTGGGTGTTTGTTATAGCATTCGGAAAAGCTATGGCTCAAAAATTGCTTAAAC
>ERZ857785.3025-NODE-3025-length-13353-cov-3.180553_pt1 | contig 13353 bp, 15 predicted proteins | sample MGYA00519763_ERZ857785 | MGnify/ENA primary metagenome ERZ857785 (study PRJEB31778, sample SAMEA3449365) | human gut metagenome | biome: human gut; feature: human-associated habitat; material: faeces | place: United Kingdom | collected 2010/2012 ... | reverse complement strand
TAATGAAATATACTGTAACACATTTTATTGTATCTGTAAACAAAAATTTACAACACACAAAAAGCACGCAATTATGGCATGGCAGTATAAGCAGGGGCTGTCGCTTTAACGAATGAAAATTCGTGAAGCGACGGCCCCTTGTCTATTGAGGTGTACGCTGTGCTAAGAAGCAATTTGCATGGATGTCTACAAAGGTTTTGGGTTTACCATGACTTAGCTAGGACTTGTTCCAAAAAAACCCAAAGAAAGAGAGCCTAAGAACCTTTTTTACAGCCCCTTCTATTGCCCGAATATTGAAATAAATATGTTCCCTAACGGTTTCCAATATTCTGTTGCAAACATAGCACTAATTCCAAGCATAATTATTGACACAGCAAAACTTATAAGTCCTGTTGTTATATATCGCGCTATATTTCCCATAATTACTTGTCCTACCAAATACGGAATAAACATTCCTAATACTGCCAGCAATATAAATATAAAGACAAGCAGTATCCAAATAGCACAAAAAATTACGGCAAAGAAAAACCATATCCCATCTAAAGTGCTTAACATGTCACATAACCCATATAAGATTAAACTATAAACCAAATAGATTCCTGTAAAAAATGCAGGAATATTAATAATCCTATCCGCCATATTATCTTTAACTATAAATGAAATAAGCACACTTATAGCAGCAAATATCATAAGCATTATCGGTGTATATGAATTGCTCCAATTTACTATATGTACACAAGCCTCCTCTGCATGGTCTATTGGTTGAAATACAATTGCTCCTAACACAAACACTATTACTTCAATCAATAATGCCGGAATCGTAAAAAATATTATGATTCCTGCTCCTTCTTTCATTTACTTTTCTCCTTTCGACAACTTGGATTTTTTCCCATCTACGAAAAATCCAAAGTAAAATTATCCCAAGATAATTCATACTTTCTATCGTAATACAGTTTATTATTTTTTAGTTTTCACAACTCCGTCCTACTTTCCCCTTCAAAAAACAAATAATAATTTGGTATTTTCATTATCATACATTGTACACTATGAACTCACATTAATTCTATCGCAAATCATTTCAACTGCCTCACTAGCATGTTCCATATGAACAAGTGTGTATGATTTTACTTTTGTTACAATGGTAATATTAGAGAAACGTCCCACTGACACATTAATTATGTCATCATATGTAAACTTAAATTGCTTAGATATACCATAACCATAAGAACCATAAACTGCATTCTCACAAATAGTAATTTTTAGAGCTGCACATGTTAGTCCATTATAAAAAATGGAAGACGCCTGTCCAATAACTATAAGTGACATAACAATTATAGAATTTCTATCTGCTTCAATTTGTGTATCAAACAGACCAAACAATAGGAGCATACCAATACCCAATATAATACATCCACATGACATAATAAAATAAACATATTTTTTCTGTGGCTCTGCTACTAATAATATTTTCCCATCTTCATTCATACTTCTTGGAATTTTTTCGTCGTTAATTTTACAACCGCATGAGGCACAAAATTTTGCGCCTTCTATGATTTCCGTCCCACATTTTTTACAAAACATTTTGAATTCCTCCGTTTCTATTAATCATTAACTGTTATACATCCTTTTAATGCTTTTGCACATTCTTCTCTCGTACACATCCAACGAACAATACTATCAGTAAACAAACCATTACAAATAAAAATATTACCTTTGGTTTCATAACGCACTTTTTATACATTACATCCATCCTCCAATTCAATTTTCCTTTTAATAAACTTTTGAAGCACTCGATTCAAATTAGTCACTATTAAATCACCTGTTATTCTTATGCTTTTGTTTCGCTCTCCATTTATCTGAGCTATTCTGTATTTAACAGCTTTTGTGCTCATATTTTCCTGAAAAAGCATCTTTAATATTGTATCCGTTCTTTTATATCCCTTATCTATACTTTTTTTAATCTCGTCCGCATTAAAAATCAACGATTCCATCAAAATACTTTTTGTTGGAAATGTTATTTTTAAAACTTTCTGGTCAAATATTTGATTTTCAAACAAATAATATTCTTCATCGAAATATAAACAAATTATCAAATCTAAATTTTTCTCCAACAGTGGATATACCGGTATATTATCTACCATTGCACCATCAAAATATTTTTTTGATTCTACCATAACCGCTTTATTATAAATTGGCATTGCAACACTGGCTTTTAACAGCTCAGGAATCTTTTCAGGCTTTTCATGATAAAGATTTCTATATTCGATTGTCTTATTACTCATATTAAGTAAAGAAATAAAAAAATCTTTTTCAACCATATCTTTTTCTGTACAAATATTTTTAATATCATGCTGCAAAATACTACTCCGCAAAATCTGATTGATAAAAAGTCTGGAATTATCAGAGCACAGACTCAAATACATTTTTTCAGCATCATCAAGCCTATTCATAAGAAATGAATAACCGTTAAGTACGCCAATAGACGCACAGCTCATACACTTTATATCGTCTATGTTTATATTTTCTCTAATTGCTTTTAAAGCGCCTATTTGATATGCACCTTTTGCCATTCCTCCTGATAGTACAATTCCTATGTTCATAATCTTCCTCTTTACATTCTTTTGTGCTATTCACCTATTCATTATTTCTGCTGTTATTATTTTTCTTAACATCAAACCTATTATCTGCTAATGCTCCATGTTCATTTGCACTTGGAACATATATCTGCTTCATTCCGGGCCGGACTTTATATCCTGCCTCTTTTGCCCATTCGGGCTGTGGTTTTATATTACTTTGAATTCCAATCTGAGGTCTGGTCGAACACACTTTTGATAATTCTTTACCGTCATTTCCCGGAGGTAATTGTAAATTTTCTTTTCTTACTCCACTTGTTTTTCCCGGATGCTCTTTTGTAAAATAACTGCCCCCATCCGTTCTTCCTGTCCGATAAAAATTTTCTCCTCTAGGAATTAACTTTACTTTTGGGTTGCTTCCTGATGCTACACCATCCTCAAAATCTTTTTGTCGTTCTTTTGGCAAATGTTTTTTCATTCTCTCCATTGTTGCTCCATGATTCATTTTATATTTTTCATTATTATCTCTATTTGGAGCATCTTTCAGCTTTCGCTTATTTTCATCTATAGGAATTTCACATTTTAATCCTAGTCCTTTTTCATTGCTGCTCAACTCATCATTTCTATTAATTTCCTTCATCCTTTATGACCCTCTTAACTCTAAATTACACATCAACGTTCATATTTAACTATATCTCGTCCATTGCCGCCTTTTTCGTCATCAGATTCATTTGGTTTAGATATTTTGCTGCGTTCAGGCTTATTTGATTTATCTTCCGACACCCTATATTTGTTCCTAAATTCCTGTTCTGGCGTAAGCTTCTTTCTATCATCTTCACAAATAGGTCTAACCACACTATCAGCTTTCTTCCTGTCATTTTCAGGAGATTTCACCTCATTTTCTTTTGTCTCACCGTGTCTAAATAAACTCATAAATACGCTCCTCCTTCATATGTAGATAACATAAAATTTTATATTTTATTGCAGTAAACCAGTCCACACAATTAAAGTTAATGCACTGATTACCATACACACAATATACCTTGGCCTATGTGAAATCTCCTCATCTTGTACTAATCCATATATTCCAAGCCCTATTGATATACCCGATAGCACTGGAAAAAAGAATCCAAACAGCATACATAACAACGTTAAGGTACCAGCCCATGTATGCTTAATTTTTGAAACCACCTCGATATTACAAATTGCACCAATACCTGACGTCTGGTCATAACATCTAACCTTTTCCGGTAAAACTTTTTGATGTTGTCACCTGACATTTTAATTTGTCTTTGGACGGATTGATTGCTGCAATATTTTTATTATCAAGTTCCCACACAAGATGATTTGTTTCCGCATCCTGTGGTAAAACGCTGCACTGCAAAATCTCACTTGTACCACCTCTCAAAGTAATACTTGTCCGATTCAAATAAACCTGAGTCAATAAAGATTTCACCTGAATATTTAATATGCCCTCGCATTTTTTTCCCTTTATTTTAAGCTGTGCACTCCCACTTTTTAATGCAATAACCTGGTTATCTTCATAGTTAATAATGTTATTGTCAGATATTTCATACTGTAGTTCATTTCTATCTTCTGCATCTGCCGGAACTACTACTACATCAACATAATTTCTTTCATTTACCTTTAAATATTCAAACCTTGGTATTATTTTTATAGATGTTGCATACTGATGTTCTATAATTTTCAAATCATGGCTTTCGCAAACAATATTATCTTTATCAATTACCGATATCGTTACATTGCCTGCCGTTACCGCTTTCCACTTATTTTCTTCCTGCTTTAATACGCCTTCACCCAAAAATTCTATTCTATATACGTCTGCTGGAAATGAATCAAAATCAATATCAATTACATCCGCTAAATCAATTGTGTCAGGTATTATTCCTAAATAATACCTAGGTGAGTTTTTTTGAATCGCATCCAGCAACACTTTTTCCTTATCAGATAAATTCTGATACTTTAGCGCCATAATATTTTTTTCAAAATTAGGAATAAACAAGTTGTAAATATAGTAATATTCAAGCACCTCATCAACACTTTCCTTTGGTACTGTTATTACATTTTCTTCATCAAGTAAAACCCTGTCATCAATAATTATGCAAAGCTTACATTTGCTGCATTTAACATCATCTATGTCCTCAAATATACCAATATCAGCCGACAAATCATCAACCTTACGTATATATTCTTTATCATTAACACCCACATCAATAATATTTGTATAAAGAGTTGCATATAAATTTTTATTTATCTTAACATTGTGAACTTCGGCTATTTTGCCAAGCTCACTCATTAGATTTTGTGGAGTTTCAGCCATATCCATTGAGTAATAGTTAATCTCCTTGCAATATTCAGACTTTTCGGCATTTATACATAATAATTCATACATAAACTTATATCCATAAAAGTCTATGTTATAATCATCGAAAACCTCGTTATCCAAATTGCTAATAAGATTCTCCATATATTGTTTTAGATATGCATTTGATAATGCTGCCAATCTGCTATATTGGCTAATTTCTTCTCCATTAATCCGTAATTCTATTTTCTGTGTCAAATAAGAATTTTTTATAGTTATATTGTTCATATCCATCACCTTACATCCTGAAAAATCTGGTTATATAGAGAACTGTAACTTATCATATGATTCTCAAACTTTTTTGCATGTAGTATGTACTGCCTTATGATACTTTGCTCATTTTCATCTAGCGCAACATATTTCTCAAAGACATTATCTATATAGGAATACCATTCTCTAATAGACTCATCTGTAAATTCGCCCATTTCATTTTCTTCATCATCTTCTTTATACTGCAATAATTTTTCCGCTTTTTTAAAAGCATCATTACATCCTGTAAGACGAAGCATTGTTCTTCCAAACAGAATACTGTCAAATTCCTTTTTCATCACATTGTGAAATTGACAGACAATTCTCTTCATCTCCATTTTCTTTGAACGAGTAATGTCATAACTGTCAATTAACCTGATAATTTTCTCCACATTTTGATTATCTGTAATCTCATATTCTTCTAATAATTGCTTTAAAACATAGCTTTGAAACACTCTTAACTTTTCAAAATTTAGATATTTCCCTTCTTCTTCATATTCATGTTTCGCTTGTGATATCTTTGTTAATACCGGTTCCTCCCAACCATTTTGCATTATTACTGCAACTCCGGTTTCTAATTTTGCTAATTCTTTAATTTGTTCTTCATTTAGAGTCACAGAATTGCCTGCCAATTTACAATCACCTTGTTCCGGTAGTCTCATAATAATCTTTGTATTAGTATTTTTAATTGCAGCAATATCAACTGAAGTCGGTGACTGGTCCACAATTACAAAACTTTCTCCATATGTTCGCATTTCTGCAATACTATTAACAATCATTTCTACTGATTTAGCAACCACGTTATTTCCTGCCGTTCCCTTGATATTGTCAGCATTTTTCAAAATATTGTGTGCTTCTTCCAAAACTGTAATATGCTTAAGTTTTGCGTTGCCCTTTGCGGCATTTGCCATTCTATACTCTGTTAATTTAAGAATTAGAATTCCCATAATCAGAGATTTTGTTTCCGAAGAACCCACTCTGCTCAAATCAACAACTGTTCTTTCATCAAACAAAACTGAATTTTCCACTTCAAAATCATCACAGAAAATTTGTCCATAAATTCCATTTGTCATTGAATTAACTCTGGTAACAAGCGAACCAATGTAATCTCCTTTCGTATCTGCCGAATACTCAGAAGTATTAATAATTCTCGGCAATTCCTGTAATACATCAATGAAAGTTGGAAAAACAGGTTCTCCTTCTTCCATGAATACAGAATTCAGCAAATCCCATCCTTTATTTACGTATGCTTCTTCTATAGCCTCTTTTAATATTGCCGGCATAGCGGCATACATTTCCCAACACCCATTAAATATTTCAACAATTCGGTCTAAATGTTCTAAAATATGTATTCTTGTATCAAATGCAAAAGGATTCAGTTTTAACATTTGGTCTATTAATGGATTTGTAGTAAAAAGGTTTATCTTTTCCATTTTTCTAAATTCATTTCTATACTCTCCTTTTGCCGGCTCTATTACTAAAAACGGAATTTCATCCGCAACATTTTCAATTAATTTATAAATCGTATTTGACTTTCCGCTTCCTGTTGACCCTGTAACAAAACAATGTGCAGTCAAACTATCCAGATTCAGTTTCACCAAAGCATTTTCTTTCTTTCCCATATGATAGATTGAGCCCATTGTTATATATCGTTCATTTCCGTAATGCTTATCAATTACATTTCTTCCGAACTCCGCCATTTTAGATACTATTACTCCGTTCACTGATTTCCTAGGCAAATTTATTAATAGAGCCAATTCTTTACCATTGATATAACAACTTGGTTGAATCATTGAAATCTCATCATTCTTTTCATACAAATCTTTTATTGGAATTAAAAACCTTGGTTTTTCACAATACTCCAACGCTTCTTTTATCATTTGCGTTCTATCACTACTACTATCAAATAGAGTAAAATATGAATTTTCAATACCGGTTTCATCACCTATCAATAATGAACGATATGTACTGGCAGTAATTGCTGCAACTTTCTTTTCCTCAGCCATAAAAAAAACTGATACTTCCCACATACAATAAGACACACCATCCTTTAACCTTTTGATATGCCGGTTAATTTTATCTAATAATTCTTCAATTTCTTTATTTCTATATTCAATCGTTAAGCTATCCGTAACTCCATCTGTGGACGTTTTTGACTTTTGGGTACTGTATGACCTGTTATCAGACTGTGTACTTGAATTAGATTCACTGCTATTATTTCCGTTTCCCCATCCCTCATAATTTCCTGACATTAAGCCAAAATTCAAAAGCATATGTGCACCTATATTCATTCCTGAATTTTTCCCATGATTATGTGAATCATTTTTTCCTGTTGCTTTTGTAATTCCCTCAGATATAGATTTAGAAATACTTTCTGTTACACCCTCTGTAAATGTCTGTCCCTTATTATGTCCATGAGAGCTGCTTCTTTTTGAAAACGGAAAAATCGCCGAGTATAATTCTTCAAAACCACTAAGCCTTTCCTTTACCGCAGTCTCGTGTAGGGGTGTGGCAAGAATTTCACATACATATTCTGTTCCTTTCATCGTATCAATAAATTTTTCCATTCCCTGAATAAATGAACTGTTCTTTTTTGTTCTTTCAGCCGGAACAATATTCACGTATGAAACGTTACATTTAACATCTTTTTTGGGAAATATTTTGGAAACCTCACTTGTTTTCACAGCTTTTAAATTGCTTCCCGGAAAGTTTCCACAAAAAGATTCATGCAGGACCTCTCCTGCCAGCGCTGCATCACTTATTTGCGATGCACGTATTCCAAGGTATATGTTGACAAAATCTTTTTCGCCTTTAATAATAAATACTGAATTCTTACAGAATGGCATTACTGCATTAAAAATGCTAATCAATTTTTCATTAATATCTTCAGCTTTATCATATGCAAGTTTTGTTATATGAAATAATCTGACAAAATTATATTTTTTCTCATATTCTTTAAGTTCTTCCACACGATATTCTTTTAAATTTTCTAAATACTTTTTATTTATAAATTCTTCTGTCTGATTAATTTGTTCTATAATTTCATTATTAGTTCTCATATATATGCCCTTCTTTGGCGATTTGTATTATAATGCATCTATTAAATAAAACATCACACACATGTTATTGTATATCCATACAGTTTATTTTTTTCAAATGCACGAACAAATAGATACGCTAAGACTAATCATCCATATGTTGACATTAAATCCCGATTTATTCAATTCATCACTATCTAGCATCAGACGAATAACATCATTAAACGATATAGTCCAATACATCCCCATAAAATCGAAACCACACCAATGACAATACCAAATATAGCAAGTGCTTTACCATTCTCATTTTTCTGCTCACAACTTATAAGACCATAAACTGATACAATTGTTCCAGCAATACCTACTAGACCCCAGAAATTAATTAGAAGTGAAATGCCTGATATTACCAATCCAATAATGCACATCTTGTTGTATGGTGCTTTTTGTACCGTTGATTGATTTATAGGGTTAGCATAGTCTCCAGTATTGGAAACTGGCGATGGGGGCGACTCTTGCTGTACTGCTCCACATTTATCACAGAATTTATATCCATCTTTAATCTCTTTTCCACAATTTGCGCAAAACATAATTTTTCCTCCCTTATTCAACTTCAAGACTACCAGTAACTCTGTTCCACTTTATGTTCAAAGTTATATTGTTGCTAACATTGATATTCACGATTTTGTTACGAATGCTACATGAGAAAGCAACTTTATGCACTCCGGCTAATATTGGAATGTCCAACGTTGCACCATTATCAATTTTGTATTCTGTGCTTCCATCTACAACAATTTTAACTGCTGGATTAACTACAAACCACTGCTTAGCTCTATTGATTGTCAGCGTAAAAACTTCATTATTGTCGTGGCTTACATCATTATTAGTAGCTAAATTTACCGCTTGTCCACATTTTGAACAGAACTTTGCATGCTCAATAATTTTATTACCACATTTATTACAGAACATATCATTGTCTCTCCTTTTCTTAGTGATACATTTTTAAAACACGAATTACAATTATAATTTCTAGCATAACAGATATTATAATCTTTTCTGACTATATATCTGTTATGCACTATAGAATTACAAAGTTTGTTTACTCTAAACTTCGGATTTTACTTGATAACTCTTCCCTCAGAATCTTTAAATGAACCTGTAAGAATCATAATAAAATCAATCAGCCATCCTAAACCAAACACACCTAAAGTAAATAGCCACAACAGACCAGTTCCAACCTTACCAACATAAAAACGATGTACTCCTAGTTCTCCAAGAAAGAAGCAAAGCAGTGCTGTTGTTCCTTTATTTTTTTCTGATATTGTGTTTTTTGTCACAACATCTCCTGCTTCTCCTGTCTGTACAAATTCATTCTCCATAATGTACCTCCTTATAATATACTTTTGTTTTATATTTTATATAAAATGCATTTCTGCATTTCATTCAAAAACCATTCACTTTTTTAGTCTATTTATTATTGTTAAAAACATCTATAAAACTTTATAATTAGTCTTTTTATCATCTCAAACAACATAATAACATCTTTAAGATGTTATTTCAATAAAAAAATCATAAATGCATAGGCTAATAGTATAAAAATGTCATCTATAATAATTTATAAGCGAGGTATAATTCATGGAAGAATATGTAAGAAATAAAATAACACAGTTGCGTTTATATAAAGGAGTATCTGAATACCAGATGAGTTATGACCTTGGACATAGCAGGGGATATATCAATAATATATCTTCCGGGAAATCACTTCCTTCACTCAGCGAATTTTTTTCTATCTGTGATTATTTTGAAATTACACCGGCCCAATTTTTTGATGTTGAACGCAATAATCCGGTATTAATATCAAAAGCAATTGATGAACTAAAGACATTAAATGATAACGATATGCTACTTGTATTAACATTGATTAATCGCTTAAGCTCTGAATCCCACGATTAAAGAATAATTGATTACACTATCGATATATAAACATTTTTTATGATATCAAGAATAGATTTTCAACTTAATGTAATTTCAGCAAAAAATATTGGCCGGTCTAAGCCAGCCAATATAAGAAATTCAGTCAGGAAACTCTCTTATTCTGCCCGTTTTAAAGAAATAATTTCCCCTGTAAAAGCATCTACAACAGACAATTCTCCCGTATATTCCATAACTACCTTATCACCCTCGTTTAATTCATCATAACCTTCAGGCGCTTCCTCAAATCCAATGGAATATGCTTCTCCGTCCTCACTTTCAATAATGAACATTGAATCCTTTTTTTCCTCCAATGTTCCCGAAAAAGTGCTTATTTCGTCGTCTTTCTGTTCTTCCTGCGTCGTATCCATCGCTTCAGAACTATCCTTATCAGTATTATTAGGATTTATTCTGTATCCTTCCAGCAATTTATCATTTTCAAAAATAATAGGGTGCGCTGTTTCCTGTCCATAAGAAATATCATATTTTCCCATCAAATAATCATTTAACTCTGTACGGTTAGCCAAACGTACTACTTGATAAGGTTCTTGAAACGCAACCTTTTCAATAAAAAGCAGCTCGCCATTCTTCTGCTTTAGCAGCACTCCAACATGACCAATAATTAATTCACTTTCATTCTCGCTAAGCATATCATGCAAGAAAACTGATACCATGCTGACACCATTATTATTTTTGAAAGAAATACCTCTTTCTTTCCAGATTTCCTGTATATTCTTCACATGAGCATTCATATCCTGCGTATTATCTGTCGGAATAGCAGAAAACAGAACTCTAAAACTGTCACGCTCCTGCTCATTAACAAATACATCTGAATCCGTATCCAACGCAAGCAAATCAAATACCAAATAATCATCTCTTTTTTCCGCATTGCTGTTCACCTGAATAAAATCTGCCATTAAACTGTATGCTGTAATCCTGCAATTATATCCATACAGATTTGGATATGTTAAAGTCCACGCATCCTGTAGCGCATATGGGTCATACAGCGGCAGCTTGGCAATATCTACGGTCTGAAAATTATCTGTCAAATACTCCTTTGCCATAGAGTTAAACTGGTCTACACGTTGAAAAAATATCTGCTGTCTCTCATCGGAAATTCCTGCGTCACTCATTGCATTACCTACCAGTTCTTGTGTATCTGCGTCTGCCATATAACTGAATTCAACTTGCGACAGAAACTCTTTTTCATTATCCGGCTGCGTCTCGTCCTTTTTTCCACATCCGCTTACCACTATACATATCAATACACCTAATAAGCACAATACCATGCGATGCTTTACTTTCATTACATTCTTCCTCCATTAATTTACATCTTTTTGTTACATCAGAAATTATATTATATATATTCCCTTTTTACATTAAATTATCAAATTAAAATTTGCTCTTCTACTTCTTTTTATATTTCTTTGTAATAACCAAACTGTAAATTGCCATCATTATAATTGTTTCTATAAATATCCCTAATACTGATAATAAAATATATGGCGAATTCTGCCCACATAGCAAAGGCGTACCCAATATAATAAAAACAACTCCATATATGACAAACAATTTACCTGTCGCATAATTATATTTCTTTATATCATTCACCTGAAACATCTTAATGTTTGCCCAAAAGCCCACTGCTTTCTTTGAAAAAAAGGCGCTGATACCAATACCAATCATGATGCAACCTACAATTGCCCATATTACAAATCCTATAATTCCTTCATTCATTTTATATCCTCCTTCAATGGAACACCCCTTTAATAAAACCAATTTGCCTGTATTCGTTCAGTTATCCCTATATCAGAATTCCATATATTATAAGTTGCAATTCTCATACATCCGTCCTTTCTATTCCACCAAATATTATTCTACTGTAAATTCCGTCCATTCAATCTTATTGTACTGCATTACGTCATCTGACAATTTCATCCCTAGCTTTTTATAAAATGGAATTGCATTCTCATTAGCTATCAAATATACAGCAATATCCTTTTCGCCACCGGCAAGTTCATGCGCTTTTTTCATCAATGAACGTCCAATTCCTTGTCCTTCATATTCACGGACCACACCTAAATCCGTTACATAAAGCCAATATGAAAAGTCTGTAAGTCCGAACAAAACACCAACTATTATCTCTCCATCTCTTGCGACAAGGCTAATCGAAACGTTTTGAACCAATTTCTCAATTCTCTCTCTAAATCGTTCCTTTGGATATTGCGAACCTAAATCGGTCTTTTTCAGAAAATCTATATATGTATCTGCACTTAATCGTTCTTCTCTATATGTAATCAAAACAAATTCCTCCTCTTATTTTCTATGTAAAATTCATCTTTTGTTAATCCATACAAAATTTCATCATAAAACTTTCCATCTGTAAATACTGTATTTCTACGTCGTCCCTCAACGACAAGACCTATTTTTTCACAAAGTCTATTAGATGGTTCATTATACGAATAGACACTTGCATTAAATTTTTGACATCTTAACTGATTGAAATAAAACTTCATAATCATAAATATAGCTTCTTTTGCATACCCTTTTCTTTGAAACTCCGGCCTAATAAAAATGCCACTCGTAAAAACTCCCACTCTACTATCTTCGATGGACGGAGAAGCCATTCCCACCCTATTCTTATCTTTATCCTCAATAATAAGAAACGGCGAAGAGTTATCATTACCTTTTGAAGCTTGTTCCATAGCAAAATCTGCACACGCTTTATGCGACATAGGAACTCTTATATCTGATTCATTTTTTTGTATATCCATATCTTGCAAAGTCTCATAAAAAAAATCTGCATCACTTTCTTCCATAGCTCTTATACAAATATTATCCCCCTGCCAATAATTCATATATTATCCTCCAATCATATTTTCATTGCTTTCATTTCCTCACAGGCAGCAACCACAGTACCTTTTCCAAAGCAAGCCATAAACATAAATAAATCATCTTCAATATTTCGTCGTTTCGACTGGTTTTGCACAGTATTTGACAGTATTTTTATTTTTATTAAAATCCGCTTGCAAACAATTTAGATTATACCACTCAGATATGACGTTTTCTATATTTTATAAAATAAAGCTTGCAATTATATTTTGTATGACATATAATGTATGTATTACAATTTATAACATAT